>FLNY01004234.1_pt1:0-85000 | contig 168850 bp, 122 predicted proteins | sample 1140381 | NCBI WGS metagenome assembly FLNY01 (sample SAMEA3878172, study PRJEB12797) | bioreactor metagenome | biome: Moose rumen | place: Sweden | collected 2011-10 | reverse complement strand
AAGGGAGCCCTGCGCTGATGCGCAGGGCACGGTGGCTGACGGGGGAGAGGAATGGGAGCAAAGGGAGGGAATGGGAGGAATGGGAGGAATGGGAGGGAATGGGAGCTAGGGGAACTGGGGGTTGGATGTTATTTGTAGGATGGTGGGGCGATTTGGGTTCCCCATTTTGTGTTGGGTTTGTCTGATGTGGCATATTTCATGATGGCGCCATCTGCGAGGTCTTTCCATGCGAGCCATGTTCCTTTGCATTCTTTTCCGTTGATGTTCAGGGATTTGATGTATGGTTTTCCGTCTTGTGAGCTTGTCTGTACGATGTCTTTTCCGTTTGGCAGATGTATGGTTATGCGTGGGAATGATGGCGTACTCAGTGCGAATCCTGCCACGCCGGGAATTTCGGGATATAGTCCGAGGCTGACCCACACGTACCATGCCCCCATGGCTCCGAGGTCGTCGTTTCCTGGAAGTCCATCTGACACGTCTATATATATTTCGTTTAAGACGCGTCGTATGACGTCTTGTGTCTTCCATGGCGACCCGACCCAATTGTATATCCATGGGAAGCCGAAGCATGGTTCATTGCCTGAGGCGTACCAGTCGTCTCCATAGTCGGCATCGAGGCGGCGGAAGTATTCTTGTAGGCGTACTTCTGCGGAGTCGCGTCCGCCGATTGTCTCGATCAGTCCGTTGATGTTGTATGGTACCATCCAGAAGAAGTCCTTGTAGGTTGCCTCCATGAATCCTTCGTCGAGCGACTTCCAGTTGCCGTTTTGGTCGCGCGACTGTATCCATCGTGTCTGCGGATTGTAGAGTCTTTTCCAGAAGCGTGTCCGTTCCATGTATTTGTCGGAGAGTTCTTTGTCGTCGAGTGCTTCGAGAGCGAACCTGGCGATGGCGAAGTCTGCGGACATGAATTCCAGCTGCCTTGATGCGTCGAGGTTGCCTGTTTCCAGGTAGTCTTTCAGTCCCGGGCGTGTCTCGAACTTCTGGCATTTTGCACCAGGCACTTCTGCTCCCTTCCTCATCACTTTGATGGCGGCTTCTTTGTCGAAGTTTCGTGCTCCCCATATCCAGGTGTTAGCCACGATGATGCTCGACGGGTCGCCTTCCATGATGTTTGTTTCCCAATTCGCCACGACCCATCGCGGAAAAGAACCTCCCCCTTGTTCTGCGAAGTCGATGTGTGACTGCGCTATGTCGGCAGCCACGTCTGGTTCGAGCATGACGAGCAGTTGTGTTTGTGTGCGATAGGTGTCCCAATTGCTGAATCCGGTGTATTGTCGCGAACGCGATTTGTGAACTTTCTCGTCGGCTCCCATGTATTCTCCGTTGACGTCGCTTGCCAGGCTGGGATGGATGAGAGCGTGGTAGAGGTGGGTGTAGAACTGTGTAATGCGGCTTTTGTTTTCGCCGTCCACTTCGATGCGTCCCAGGTAGTCGTTCCATTTCCTCTCGGCTCTTGCTACCACTTGGTCGAAGTCCCATCCCAGGTTGTCGGCCTTCAGGTTTTCTCTGGCATTTTCTATGGAGACATACGAGAGTGCGAACCTATAGAGGAGAGTTTTCTGCTGCTTGGTGTCGAATGTGAACCAGAAGCCCGACCTGGGTCCTTCTACGAAGTTGGAGCCGGCGATGACTTTGTCTTCCCGCCAGATGCCGCGTTGGCTTGAGGCGACATTGAATTCGCCCACGATGTAAACCTTATACGGGGTGGGATAGGCTTGCCCGCAGAAGCTTCCGCCTGTGGCGTAGCCTTCGAAGTGGTTGGCATCCGTCATGGCGACTGCCGCCTGGTAGATGGGTGTGGATGCCAGTCCGGAGCCGATGATGACTGTTCCCTTTTCCGCATCGCTGGGGAAGGTGAAGCGCCCCATACCCGAGCGCTCGGCCACCGTCAGCTCGGCCAGCACGTCTCCATTGACCTTTGCCTGGTAGTAGCCGGCGTGTCCCTTCTCGTCGCTCACGGTATAGTGTGCGGAGCGGATATCGTTGGGCGATTTCGTCAGCTCCCCTTTGAGAGGGAACATCGGGAAGTTGCCGAGGTTGTAGCATCCGCCGCCGCTGTACTGGTTCGCCACGAAGCCCGAGTTCTTCTCGAAGTAGGTCGGTGTGAACTGCACCATTCCGTGAGGATAGGTAGCGCCGGGGCATATGTATCCCGAGGCCAGCCCGTGGGTGGTGCCTGACCCGATGAGCGTGTTCACGAGGTGTGCGAAGTCAGCAGTCTTTGCAGCAGACAGGGCGATGGAATAGAAGAGAGCCACGATGGCCGGCATCATAGGCCTGAAAAGACGCGATGGGGAAAACGGTTTGTTCATAGTTTGAGGTATAATTTGGAATTTAAGTTCGCTTGCTATCTTTCTTTTGTAGTTAAGTAGTTAAGTAGTTATCGCTTCGCTCGTCCTTCGGACAGTAGTTAAGCCAATACCTCTTTCGCCTGCTTTCTGTTTCCAAAGCATTCGGCTTAACTACTTAACTACTGACTACATAACTACTTCGGGAATTAAGTAAGGAATATGATGGTCGTTAGCGGGAAACGCTTCAATCCCTACAAAATTAGGAATAATTTCTAAGACGGACAAGTCAAGGGGGGATATTTGAATGCTTATTAAAGAAAATTAACTTTGGCTGAGTGGGGGCGGCGGTTCTGCGAATGAGCGTGCACGTCCGGCGTCGGGCTCACTTGTCGCTTGCCAGGCTCAGTAAACTCCCACGTGTGGCGTCGGGCTTTCCTTGCTGTGGCGTCGGGCGTTCCTTGCTGTGGGAACGGGCTTTCCTTGCTGTGGCGTTTTGGCCTCTGATGATAATATTGTCTTCTCAAGACGAAAAAAAGCGATGAATTGCCCGCTAAGTGCGAAAAAAATCGTAACTTTGCGCGGAATTATATACTAAGACACATGGAAAAACATTTCAAGAGAACCACCATCACGTCCGCTCTGCCTTATGCCAACGGACCAGTACATATCGGTCACCTGGCGGGAGTCTATGTCCCGGCCGACATCTATGCCCGTTACCTCAGGCTGAAGGGCCGCGAGTGCCTGTTCATAGGAGGCTCGGATGAGCACGGTGTGCCTGTCACCATCCGTGCCCGCAAGGAGGGCATCACCGTGCAGGAGGTCGTGGACCGCTACCATAACCTCATCAAGGACAGCTTTGAGCGCTTCGGCATTTCCTTCGACATCTACAGTCGCACCACAAGTGCGACTCACCATAAGCTGGCCAGCGACTTCTTCCGCAAGCTCTACGACGACGGGAAGTTCATCGAGCAGGTGAGCGAGCAGTTCTACGACGAGCAGACGGGCCACTTCCTGACCGACCGCAACATCCGCGGTGAGTGTCCGCGCTGTCATGCTCCCGAAGCGTATGGCGACCAGTGCGAAGTGTGCGGCGCTACCCTTTCGCCCGAAGAACTCATTCATCCCTACAATGCCGAGACTGGCAATCCGCTCGTCAAGAAGCCCACGAAGCACTGGTACTTGCCTCTCGACAAAGACCAGCAGTGGCTCGAGAAGTGGATTCTGGAGGACCACAAGGAGTGGCGCTCGAACGTCTATGGTCAGTGCAAGAGCTGGCTCGACGGTGGACTACGGCCTCGTGCCGTCACGCGCGACCTGGACTGGGGCATTCCCGTCCCCGTGGAAGGGGCAGAGGGCAAGGTGCTCTATGTCTGGTTCGACGCCCCCATCGGTTACATCTCCAATACAAAGGAGCTTTGCGACGCCAACCCCGAGAAGTTCGGCCCCTGGGAGAAGTGGTGGAAGGACCCCGAGACGAGGCTCGTCCACTTCATCGGCAAAGACAACATCGTGTTCCACTGCATCGTGTTCCCCGCCATGCTGAAAGCCCACGGCGACTACATCCTTCCTGACAACGTGCCCAGCAACGAGTTCCTCAACCTCGAGGGCAACAAGATATCGACCTCGAAGAACTATGCCGTCTGGCTTAATGAGTACCTCGACGAGTTGCCAGGACGTCAGGATGAACTGCGCTATGTGCTGACCGCCAATGCGCCCGAGACGAAGGACAACGACTTCACCTGGGACGACTTCCAGGCGCGCTGCAACAACGAGCTGGTGGCCGTCTATGGCAACTTTGTGAACCGTGCCCTGCAACTCACGCAGAAATACTACGAAGGCCGTGTGCCCGAGTGCGGTGAACTCAACGATTACGACAAGGAGACGCTCTCGGAGTTCTGCGACGTGAAGGCTCGTCTGGAGCAACTGCTCGAAGGATTCAAGTTCCGCGAGGCACAGAAGGAAGCCATGAACCTGGCACGCATCGGCAACAAGTACATCGCCGACTGCGAGCCGTGGAAGGTCGTCAAGACCGACCCCGAGCGCGTGAAGACCATCATCTACCTCAGCCTACAGATAACGGCCAACCTGGCCATCGCCTTCGAGCCTTTCCTGCCCTTCAGCAGCAAGCGGCTGAGAGAGATGATAAGCCTCTCCCCCAACCCCTCCCCTGAAGGGAAGGGGAGTCTTTGGGAGATGCTCGGCCGCACGGACATCCTGCCTGCAGGCAAGCAACTGCCCAAGCCCGAACTGCTCTTCACCAAGATAGAAGACGACGTCATCGCCGCTCAGAAGAAGCTGGAGGACATCATCAGGCAGAACGAAGCCGCAGCCTATAAGGCAGAACCAGTGAAGCCCATCGTCTCGTCCGAAGACTTCAAGAAGCTCGACATCCGCGTCGGCATCGTCAAGACGTGCGAGAAGATAAAGAAGAGCAAGAAGCTGCTGAAGTTCATCATCGACGACGGCAGCGGCAAGGACCGCACCATCCTCTCTGGCATAGCACAATGGTACGAGCCCGAGCAGCTTGTTGGCAAAAGCGTCCTTTTCATCGCTAATTTTGCCCCTCGCCAGATGATGGGAGAAGAGAGCCAGGGCATGATACTCAGCGCCGTCAACTACAACGGCGACCTCAGCGTCACGACTGTCCTCAACCCCGTCAAAGGCGGCAGCCAGGTGGGATAAAATCATAGGATTATGAAGCGAGCAGCAACCTTAGGACTCATCTTCGCCCTCTTCTGCGCAACGAACCTCCGGGCTGAGGTTTATACCATTGACTTCAATAGGGGGACATATAATAATTACAGTAATTATACTTCACTCTCAAAGAATATTGATGTGGCGGCATTCTGTCAAAGAGGTGCTGATTACATATCCGAATATTCAGCCGATGGTTGTTCATATTATGATATAAGCAATAAGAGAGGGTGTGGTGTTCGAATTGGTGTTCAGAAGAATTCAGGTACATCATTTTTATTAATTACTTTATGCAGTGATATACAAAGCAAGATTATTGAGAAGGTCATCATCTATGCTTCAAGGGGAACAACAAATACAACTGCTGTGATGAGTGTTTTGACAAAAGATATTACTCAGTCAATAAGCTTTGAGGATATGATGGAATACAATTCTTCTTTGCCAGAATCCTCAAACTATGCACTTCCTTCCATTAGTATTAACAATTCGGTCCCTAAGTTACAGATTAAGGTAAATAATCCAAACTATATCATCCTCCACCGTATAGACATCATTATTTCTGAGGATAATGTAGCGCTTCCTGCACAGAATGGCGAGAAGCATTATGCTACTTTCAGCAGCGACAAAGCGACTTTCTTTCCGAGCGATGTGACTGTGAGCAAGGTGTCGGTCAATGACGGGCACTTGGTGGTAACGGCTTTGGAAACGCAGGATGGCTTTGGTACGACAGGATGTTATGTGCCGGCCAATACGGGCGTGCTGTTGTCTTCGTCGAACGAGAAGACGTCTTATTATTCGCTCGAAGGCGAGACACTTGACGCTCTTACAGACAACATGCTGAAGCCAGCATCGGAAGCAATGACAGGCAGCGGCAAGTACTATAAGCTGGCTTACGATGACTATGACAACCGCACCGGTCTTGGCTTCTATTGGGGCGCAGAGGATGGCGGTACGTTCTCATGCAAGGAGGGGACAGCCTACTTGTATGTTCCAGGCTCAAGCAGCGTCAAAGGCTATGTCTTGGACGATGCAGCCGATGAGGATGCGGTACATTCTCCGGCGGAATTTGTCGATGAAATGGGCGATATTTACAATGTTGCAGGTCAGCGCGTCAGCAAACCTTCGCAAGGTGTGTACATAAGAGGAGGCAGAAAGTATGTGGGTAAATAACATTGACACGATGTTGAGAAAACACTACATCACACCTTCTGCTTTGGTGGTCGTGCTTGGTCTGAACGAAGGCCTTTTGACATTAGGTAGCAGCGTTGGCCTCTCTAATGGTGATTCTGTCAGTGACCATCAACCAACGAACGACAATGATGACAACCAGTTTGTGAAGTCCCACAGCAATCAGTGGGACGATGAATGGTAGTTCTTCAGCACCTTTCTGGTTTGTATCTGATGCCCATTCTTGTCCATGTAGCGGAGCAGGAGGGGGCAGGAGCGATAGGCAGAGAGTTCAGACAGGCTCTTCACACGCCCCAGCAGCGTGCCGCTCATAGAATAGACGTCGATATGGTCGGCTTCTGTTGCTGACGCTTCACTTATTGCGGTCGGCGTCTGAACTGGAATCTCGATGGTACGCTTGTCCTCGCCGTACTCGTTCTCCACGCTCACATCAATCCACACCCTGTTGCCACGGCTCAAGTACTTGAGGTAAACATGAGCAAGGTCCGGCTCGTTCACATGATGAATCTCATAATAGGAACTGTATTCCTGCTCCACACCGATGGTGACGGACGAAGCACCGACGTAGGAAACGGTGAAACTGTAGTCGTAGAGCGTGGCGTAGCCATTGTCTATGACCGTCTCGTCGTCGATGGAAAGAATCTTTGGAGCGCCATCCTGCGCATAGGCTTGAATGCTCAGGAACATTACAATCAAGGTGATAACGATGCGGTTGTTCATAGTGAAGCTTTTAGTGTGTGTCTTATAATATAACGGCAGCCAATGCCGAATTATTGTACAAAGGAGGACCTTTTTGAGATGTGTTTCAGATGTCGTCCCTCCAAAGCTTGTACGGGTAGCGACGCATGTGGCTATTGTAGAAGCGGCGGTCGCCTGTTACTTCTTTTCCGATGAAATCGGGCTTTTTGAAATCATCTGTCTCGCTTTCCAACTCTATCTCCGCCATAATCAAGCCCTCGTTGTCGCCCTCGAAGACATCGACTTCCCAAGTGTGTCGTCCGTCCTCGGAAGGCACGAGCCAACGCGTCTTCTCTATGATGCCAGGCTCGCAGATGCTCATCAAGGCTTTTGCCTCGTCCAGAGAAATCTCCTTCTCCCACTCGAAACGTGCAAGGCCGGCCTGATTGCTCGGGCCTTTGATGGTGAGATAACCCTTGTCGCCACGGATGCGGACACGGACGGTGCGGCCGTTTCCCGAAGCGATGTAGCCCTGGGCGATGTGGGTGGAACTGACTGCTTGACTGCGGAAGTCGCCTGTGACGAGGAACTTGCGCTCTATTTCAATGAGGGGCATGGCTTTGGGGGGAGTTAAAGGAGTTAAGGAAGTTAAGGGAGTTAAAGACGTTACATTGGGCTGATGGGTTATTCTCCTTCCGAGAACTCCATGAGATAGGCCTTGATGAAGGCGTCGATCTTGCCGTCCATCACGCCGCCCACATCGCTGGTCTGATAGCCCGTGCGGTGGTCCTTGACGCGACGGTCATCGAAGACGTAGCTCCTGATCTGGCTTCCCCATTCAATCTTCTTCTTGCCGGCTTCCACCTTTGCCTGCTCCGCCATGCGGTGCTTCAGTTCCTTGTCGTAGAGCATGGAGCGCAGCAGTCGCAGGGCATTCTCTTTGTTCTTGGGCTGGTCGCGCGTCTCGGTGTTCTCGATAAGGATTTCTTCCTCCTCGCCCGTATAGGGGTCTTTGTACTGATAGCGCAGACGGACGCCCGACTCCACCTTGTTGACGTTCTGCCCACCTGCGCCGCTGGAGCGGAAGGTGTCCCATGAGATGCGTGCCTGCTCGATGTTCACCTCGATGGTATCATCGACGAGCGGGGTGACGAAGACAGAGGCGAAGCTCGTCATGCGCTTGCCCTGGGCATTATAAGGCGAGACGCGAACCAGACGATGTACGCCGTTCTCGCTCTTCAAGTAACCATATGCAAACTCACCTTGTATTTCGAGCGTGCAAGACTTGATGCCAGCGTCGTCGCCATCGAGCAGGTTGCTGACCACGCATTTATAGCCGTGCGTCTCGGCGTAGCGCATATACATACGCATCAGCATCTGAGCCCAGTCCTGGGCCTCCGTGCCGCCGGCGCCGGAGTTTATCTTCAGGACGGCGTCCATCGCGTCCTCCTCGCGGCGAAGCATATTCTTGAGTTCGAGCGCTTCCACTGCTTCGATGGCCTTGGCATAGATGGCATCCACCTCCTCCTCCGTGACGAGTTCCTCCTTGTAGAAGTCGAAGGCCGTGTCCAGCTCGTCGCAAAGCGTCTTGACCTCAGCGTAGCCTTTGAGCCACTTCTCCAGTCCCTTGACGAGTTTCATCTGCTGCTCGGCACGTTTTTGGTCGTCCCAGAAGCCCGGGGCCTGTGTGCGGAGCTGTTCTTCTTCGTACTGTATCTTCTTGCCTTCGATGTCGAGGTAGCGGTTGAGTTGTTCCGTGCGCTCCTTGACTTCTTTAAGTTGTTCTTGGGTTATCATTTTTGAAATGAAATAATGAAATAATGAAAAAATGAGACGTGGCTTATTCTTCGTACATTTTATCTATTTGTTCCTTGTAGAGCTCATTGAGGACGGGGCGCTTCACCTTCAGTGTGTTGGTCAACTCGCCGCGCTCCATGCTGAAAGGTTCCGGCAGAAGTGTGATGCGCTTCACTTGCTCGTAGCTGGCCAAGTCCTGCTGAATGGTCTCGATACGGTCCATGACGAACTGCACTATCTGTGGGTTGTTGCAGAGCTCGGCACGGCTGCTGAAGTCGATGCCCCTTTTCTTTGCTAGGTCTTCAAGCAGCTTGTACTCCGGGATGACGAGTGCCGAGACGAATTTGTGCTGGTCGGCGATGATGACAATCTGGTCGATGTAGCGGTCCACGCAGAACTTCGATTCGAGCATCTGCGGGGCGATGTACTTGCCGTTGCTCGTCTTGAAGAGGTCCTTGATGCGTTCCGTCATGAAGAGTTCGCCGTTCTTCATGTAGCCGGCATCGCCCGTGTGGAACCACCCTTCGTCGTCAATCGCCATGGCCGTTATTTCGGCTTTGCGGTAGTAGCCTTTCGTGATGGTGTCGCCCTTGAGCAGGATCTCGTTGTTCGGGCCGAACTTAATCTGCAATCCATTCAGGGGACGACCGATGGAGCCGAGCGTGATGGGCTTGTTCCAACGGTCGCACGAGACGGTGGCAGTGCTCTCGGTGAGTCCATAGCCTATAATCATCAGGATGCCAGCCGAGCGCACGAACTCCTCGATGGCAGGAGGGATGGCTGCTCCGGCAGTGGGGAAGAAGTTGTGCCGCTCCAGTCCCAACATCTTCAGAAGCAGGGCGATGACCGTCTTCTCGTAGAAGAGATAGCGCATCTTCAGGGCGAGCGGCGGCACGAGGCCTCGCATCTTGTAATCGACGTTGTAGGCCTTGCCGATGCGAAGCGCGTCTTCTATCATCTTCTTCTGTATCGGCGACGACGAGTTTATCTTTTCCTGGACACCGGCATACACTTTCTCCCAGAAGCGAGGCACGGCACACATGCACGTCGGATGCACTTCGCGCAGGCTCTGAAGGATGTCCTGCGGACGTCGGTTTACAGCCAGCGTGCAGCCCGTCTTGATACAGAGATACGACCATCCGCGCTCGAAGACGTGGGTGAATGGCAGGAAGTTCATGACGAGGTCGCTGTCGGAGAGCGGCAGAGCCCCAACATGCCCTCGGAAAGCGGCATTATACATCTTGTGCGTCAGCATGACACCCTTGCTGATGCCCGTCGTTCCGCTGGTATAGAGAATGTTGGCGAGGTCGTCCTCCTGCACTTCGGAGGTCAGCTTTTCTATCTCCTCCTTGTGGTCTTTACCGTCGCTAAGTGCCAGGAACTCATCGAAGTAGAGGCTCACGTTGTCTTGCGGGTCTTTCTCTACGGCAGGGTCGAAGATGATGAGCTTCCGCATGGAGTGCTCGATTTTGAGTATGCGGTAGGCCGTGTCATACTGGTACTGCTCGCCGACGAAGATATAGCGTATCTTGGCATCGCTCACCATGTACTTCACTTGTGTCTCGCTTGCCGTGGCATAGAACGGGATGGTGACGGCTCGGATGCCGTATGCGCCGAAGTCCACATACATGCATTCGGGCATGTTCTGCGAAAAGACGGCGATGTTCTCCTGCACCCCGACGCCCAGCTCGAGCAGTGAGGCCGACACGCGGCTAACGGTCCGGGCATAGTCTTCCCACGAGATTTCCTTCCACTTCTGCAGTTCATCATCTCGATAAAGCATAGCGGCTCGCTTGCCGTACTGGGTAGCTTGGCTCTGGATGAGCGAGGGTAGGGGACTGGGGTTCTGCATGGCTATTTTGTGCTTTGATAGCACAAAGATACAAATAAATTAAGAATTAAGAGTGAAGAATGCTGAATTATTTGTTTTTTTTCTTATCTTTGTCGCGTGAAACCGTAAGGAAAGATATATGGCAGAGGAGAATAAGATGTCGGAAATCGGTGAACCATATATGGTGAAGTCGCACGACGTGATGCTGGATGCGGACTATGCAGAATGGATTGCAGAAGTGAAACATCGCTATCGCTCGGCACAGGTGAAGGCAGCTGTGAAGGTGAACGGAGAGAAACTTCTGTTCAACTGGCAGATGGGATGCGACCTTGTCCAGAAGAAAGCCGAGGAGCGATGGGGGGCTGGTGTCGTGGAGCAAGTCAGCCTGGACCTTCGACAGGAGTTTCCTCACGAAGAAGGTTTCTCTGTTCGTAATCTGCATTACATGAAGCAATGGTATTCGTTTTATACAGGCGAAGCAGCAAAACTGCAACGACCTGTTGCAGAAATCATGGCAGAGACGGCTTGGAGTGGTAATCTGAAAAAATTGCAACAACCCGTTGCAGAAATCCAGAAGGTGGCTCAAAACCCTGATGATAATGCTTTTCCGCAGTCGTTCGCACTCGTTCCATGGGGGCAACATATCGAGATAATCACACGGTGCAAGAGCCTTGAAGAGGCTTTGTTTTACATCCGAAAGATCGTCGACCAGGGATTAAGCCGTTCAGCGTTAATTAGCTGCATGAAGGCAAATCTGTTCGAACACCAGGGTAATATCGTCAATAATTTTTCTGCCCATCTGCCGGAAGCGCAAAGCAAGCTTGTGCAAGAAGTGCTGAAGGAGAATTACAACTTTGGTTTTGCGGCTGTCGACCATGTGCCTTTTGAGGAACGAGAACTGGAGGATGCTCTTACGAGTGATGTCACAAGGCTTTTGTTGGAGATGGGGACGGGCTTCGCTTTCATGGGAAGACAGAAGGAGATTGTTGTGGGAGGGCGCTCCAGACGCATAGACTTGCTGTTCTATCACGTCCGTCTTCGCTGTTACATTGTGTGTGAAATAAAGGTGAAGCCTTTTGAACCCGAATTTGCAGGCAAGCTGAACTTCTATGTCAGTGCTGTAGATGAATTGCTGAAAGCGTCGGACGACAACCCCACGATAGGTCTGCTCATCTGTTCCGACATGAACCGAACGGACGTCCAATGGTCTTTTCGAGGCATGACTGCGCCTTTGGGAGTGGCCACTTATAACAATATACGCATCAAGGACATGTTGCCCACCCAGGAACAACTGAAGGAACGTATGGAACTGTTACAGAGGGAACTAAGGGCGACAAAACGAATGATGAAGAATTCAGGAAAATGAGAATGGTCAATGGTCAATGTAAGGCGGTCAGTGAGCAGGCGGCGGAGCTGCTGTGTCGGCTCATCGAGACGCCGCGCGTGAGCAGGGAGGAGAAGGCGGCAGCCGATTTGCTACAGGCATATATGCACGACGAACTGGGGCTCGAGGTGCAGCGCGAGGGCAACAACCTCTGGAGCGTCCAGCCCGACCTCGACGATGCGAAGCCGACGCTCTTGCTTAACGCCCACATCGACACCGTGAAACCTGTGGCTGGATGGCAGCGCGACCCCTTCAAAGCAACCAGGGATGGCAGCCGCATCTATGGGCTTGGCTCAAACGACGATGGTGCCAGTCTGGTCTCTCTATTGCATGTCTTTGCTGCCCTGACAACGGACTTCCAGTTGAAACAATCTGTGAATGGTGCTGACTTAAAAGGCTCCTCCCCTTTGGGGGAGGTTGGGAGAGGGGCGTACAACCTTGTTTTCTTGGCGAGTGCAGAAGAGGAAGTGAGCGGAAAAGGCGGCATAGAAAGTGTCTTGCCCTTACTTCCGAAGATTGATGTTGCACTCGTAGGAGAGCCGACAGGCATGCAGCCGGCCATCGCCGAGAAAGGCTTGATGGTGCTCGATGTAACGGCTCATGGCAAGGCTGGACACGCTGCCCGCAATGAAGGCGAGAATGCCATCTACAAGGCCCTTGAGGATATCGAGTGGTTCCGCAGTTATAAGTTCGAGAAAGTCTCGCCCTTGCTTGGTCCGGTCAAAATGACTGTCACCATTGTGAATGCAGGCACGCAGCATAATGTAGTGCCCGACCAGTGCACTTTTACCGTCGATGTCCGCTCGAACGAACTCTACACGAACCAAGAAATTTACGATGAAATCGGCAAAAATGTCACTTCTGAGGTCCGCGCGAGAAGCTTCCGCCTGGGCTCCTCGAGCATAGACGTCGACCATCCTCTCGTCAGACGCATCATCGCGCTTGGTGGCAAACCCTTCGGCTCCCCCACTCTGAGTGACCAAGCCCTCATGCCCTTCCCCAGCCTGAAGCTCGGTCCGGGCGAGAGCAGCCGCAGTCATTCTGCCGATGAATTCGTGGATTTTTGCGAAATCGAGCACGCAATAGAGACCTATCTCAAACTCCTGAAGTGACTTTTCAAAAAGTGTAGTCTCCAGACTCGACAGACATCAACTTTGGCAACTTCTCTGCAGTAATTTTTGCGGTTTTCTATAGTTCTGTTTTCCAGGCATTTGCAAAAATCAAAAAAAGGGACGCGTCCCTATGCCCAGAGCGACGCGTCCCTAAGCCCGAAGGGACACGTCCCTAAGCTCAAAGGGACGCGTCCTTTTGCCCAAATCCACGTGTGGATTTCATCAAATCCTCCTGTGGATTTTGCCAAATCCTCACGAGGATTTTCACAAGTCCTTGTGAGGTGTTAAAAACGCTTCTTCTATGTTGGTATAATCCTTATTATTCCTGGTATCCTTGCGTCACAACTATTTTTTTAATAAATCCTTGCATTTATTCTATATTATTTCGTATCTTTGCAGCGCAATGCTTGATGATTGTCCTAAGCGTGGACATCTATCGTTGGGCAGGCACTACATAATGAAAAAGCGTCACACGATGCTTTGTCGATTGGCTGATGGAACCTCGGAAATTTCATTTGCTTGCCAAAGACAATGCAGAGTTGATGCCACGGGTATGCTGGATATGTATTCCCGTTGTGTGCTTGAAGGCTAACCATGCCTTCACAGCACACTTACGGGTGTATCAGTAATACGATACGTGGGTATCACTTTGTTCGTCAGCAAGCAAGGTCTCCGAGGACCTCATCAGCGGACGAGCAGGAAGTGGATACCCACGTTTTTTTGTTATGTAGTTAACGGAAAAATACTAAAGCCAGAACTTGGGTGTCATAAGGCGGAAATAAATAAGCATGACAACTAAAACAGACAAATTTAATTGGTTTTATTATCGTCAATCAGATGGATGCGAAGATAAATTCATTTGTCAATATCTGCGATTAGATTACCTCTTGCAGTTATTGGAAACTGGGAAGTACTATGTCAAACGAAGGAAGATGTTTGAGGATGCGAATGAGAAATATAAAAATGTCCAATTAGCATTTGCTCCTGTTCCCGTTGGAGAAAATACCATTGCTCAGCCAATATCTATTGAAAGGATAATCCCATATACAAAAATTGCAGATTGCCCAACTGCATGTTGGTCAAAGAATATGGATGAAAAATATCTTATGTGGAAATGCTATGCAACAGAAGAAGGGGCATGTATAAGGACAACAGTTCATAATGTGATTGCCTCATTACAAATAGACTTTGATAAAAGTAGTGAAAACATGGTCGTATGTGGTTCTATGGACTATAAGGAATATAAACCTTCAGCCATCGAAGAGAGTCAACTTTTTGATAAGGATATAGCGTACTCCGATGAAGAGGAATATCGGTTCTACTTTCACTGTCCCACCTATGATACAAACAAAGAAGCAATAGGAGTACTTATTCCTGTAGATATAAAAGTAATGATTAACGAAATAATATTATCACCATTCATAAAGAAAGATGCTGCAGAAAAACTTGCAAGGATGATAAGATGTGCATATAATATAGATGTTAAACAATCAAGAATAAAAATAAAGTAATGAAAAAGTGTTTTATTTCAGCAATGTTGGCATTGAGTTGTATATCTATCGAAGCCTATGATTTTAAGGTAGGCGGGATTTACTACAACATAACTTCAGTATCTGGTATGACTGTTGAAGTAACTTATGAAAGAATCTGGGATAATTCCTCGTATGGTTATCCTTATAGATGCACATATACAGGAGATATTGAGATACCAGAATCGGTCTGTTTTGATGGAAAAGAGTATTCTGTTACAAGAATAGGAGCATATGCTTTCTGTACTAGTCCTTCCTCTGAGTTAGGGTCATATATGACTAATCTTAAAGCTATCAAATTGCCTTCTTCAATTACCAGCATTGGACAATGTGCATTCTATATGTGCGATGCATTATCATCGTTAATTGTACCATCTTCTGTATGTCAAATTGGTGATCAAAGTTTTTGGTGTAGAAATCTCAAGTGGATAGCCTTCCTTTCTCCACTCCCCCCTTCTTTTATTACGAGTGGTAGAATAGCAGGATCAATAGATTATTTTTTAATCCCTCATGAGGCCGAAATTTGGATTCCATCAAAGATGAACTATTCAAATATTACAAACTTTAGCAGGTATAATCTAATAGAGATGCTTACTCCAACTTCTCGGAGTTTTGTATATAATGGACAAGCACCAAATGTGGAATGGAAAAACAACCTGAGTGACTATACAATGAATGTCTCTAATGTTACATTACAGAAGGATGCTGGTAGTTATTCGGTAGATGTAAATGCAGACTTTTACAAGGATGGTGTCTTAGATTTTTCTATAGAAATCCCATACGAATATACTATCAATAAGGCAATTCTCAACGCTAAGGTAAACAATGCAAGCCGAGAATACGGAGAAAGCAATCCGCTATTTAGCATTTCATCATATTCAGGTTTCGTTAATGGTGAGAACGAGAGTGTCATTATAACAGAACCAACTATAAGCACTACCGCAAACAAGACAAGTAATGTTGGCACATATTCTATAACAACAAGTGGAGGTAAGGCTACAAATTATGATTTCGCATGCGAGCCAGGTGTATTAACTATAACGAAGGCTCCACTTTCAGCCAATGTGAATGATGCGACGAAAGTCTATGGCTCCAACAATCCTTCCTTCACGATAAACTACTCTGGTTTGAAGAACGGAGAAACAGCCCCCGCATGGACAACATCACCCACATTCCGGACAGAAGCAACGAAACAGAGTGGTGTAGGAGAATATGCTGTGAACGCAATAAATGGTGTACCGAAGAACTATGATTTGGGCACAATCACTCCAGGGACACTAACCGTAACACCTGCGCCGTTGACTATCAAAGCAAACAATGCCACAAGGCTATATTATAATGACAATCCAACATTCAGTTATACCTGTAATGGATTTGTTAATAGCGAGAATAATAGTGTCTTATCTCCTGCGCCAACACTTTCCACGACGGCAACACAATCAAGCGACACAGGGACTTACGAGATAAAGGTGGAAGGGGCCTCAAGCCCTAATTATTCCATATCATACCAAAATGGAACGTTAACAGTAACGCCAAGAACATTGATGGCTTCTGTAGGAAACTATTCTCGACTTTACAATGAAGAAAATCCAGATTTTGAAGTCCTTTATAGTGGGTTTGCGGGAAATGAAGATGAGAGTGTGTTGAACGAGGCGCCTGTTGCTAGCACAACCGCGACAAAGACTTCGAATGTTGGCACATACACAATAAAAGTTTCAGGAGGGAATGCTGACAACTATACATTCTCTTATACTTCTGGCACACTCACTATAAACAAAGCAGAACAAACAATCTCATGGAATCAAGACTTGAGCAATCTAAATGTTGGCGATCAAGTTGAACTGCAAGCAGTAGCATCTTCTGGGCTTCCTATTACATATACAATGGATAATAGCAGCTTTGCAGAAATCTATTCTACCGGTAGCAAGTATTATCTCGATTGCTTAGCAGAAGGACAATTCACAATTCGTGCTGTACAAAGTGGCAATAACAACTATTATTCATCACCAAGAGCCAACAAGTCCGTGACAATTATAGGCAATGTGCCTCCAAATGACCCAACACTCACAATCAATCAAGCCGATAATGGAACTATCAGCATGCAAGTATCAAAAGGAAAGACATACACTTTTACAATTGCTGCTAACTATGGTTGGAAGATTCATTCCGTCATGTTCAATAACACGGATGTTACAAATCATTTGAGCAATGACGGCAAATATACGACTCCTGCCATAAACAATAACTCTTGGCTATCTGTCGTTTATGAAAACATCGATGAAGATGCTTTAACTACTCTCGCCGAATCGAATGTAAAAATTCAAGGCACATCATTTGGAGCAAGAGTGATTGATGCTGAAATGGGCGATATGATTCGAGTATATACGACAGATGGGAAACTCCAACATTCTGTGAAGGTAGAGAGTTCGAGGGTTGATATACCTCTAGAGAAAGATAATATCTATATCATTCAAGTTGGAACAAAAACAATGAAAATGGGATACTAAGTATTATTTAATTCTAATAAACAACAAGGAGCCTGCTCAATCGAAACAGGCTCTTTTTTTGTTCCTTTTCTTGCCGGTATCGGCAAAAATTTGTATCTTTGCAGCAGAAAATGCAGCAAAAACTTGCCGATAGAGGATATTATGGAGTATATTTCAGTGATACAATTTGCCGAGAAGTATGGCATTTCGGAGAGGACTGTCCGCAACTATTGTGCAGGCGGAAAGATAGAAGGTGCCTTCCTGACAGGCAAAACGTGGAATATACCTGCTGATGCGGTTCTGCCTAAGCGTGGTTCTGCCAGAGAGAAAGTATCGCCCTTGCTGAAAACATTAAAGGAGCAGAAGGCTTCGAGGCTGAAGGGTGGCATCTATCATCGCACACAAATCGACCTGACATATAACTCCAATCACATGGAAGGTAGTCGTCTGACGCACGACCAAACCCGCTTCATATACGAGACGAACACTATCGGCATCAGCGATACATCTGTCAATGTGGATGATATAGTTGAAACAATCAACCACTTTCGTTGCATTGACTTCATCATCGACCACGCAGAAGAAAGGCTGACAGAAGGGCTCGTCAAACAGTTGCATCTGCTTTTGAAGTCGGGCACTTCAGACAGCCTCAAGGATTGGTTTGCTGTGGGTGACTACAAGAAACTGCCTAACGAGATTGCTGGAGAGAAGACAAGTCTACCCCAGGAAGTGTCCTCACACATGAAAACCTTGTTGAGCGGCTATAACATCAGCCGTCGTCATACGCTCGACGACATCCTTGACTTTCATGTTCGCTTCGAGCGAATTCATCCTTTTCAAGATGGAAACGGCAGAGTTGGGCGGCTGCTGATGTTCAAGGAATGTCTGGCAAATGGCGTTGTGCCGTTCATTATCACAGACGAACTTAAGATGTTCTACTATCGTGGACTGCGAGAATGGGGACACGTCAACGGCTATCTGACGGATACTTGCCTGACAGCACAGGGCGCCTACAAGTCGTTGCTCGACTATTTCAAAGTGGCGTACGGCTAAAAGTCAGGAGTCCCTATCGTCTTTCCCTGAAGAAGCGTTGCATCAGCTCGGCGCATTCGTCGGCCATCACGCCGCCTGTCACCTGCGTCCGAGGATGCAGAGCCCCGGGCGCAAAGCGTGAGTAGCCGCGCTTCTCGTCTGGTGCTCCGTAGACAATCCTGCTGATTTGCGACCATCCGAGCGCACCGGCGCACATCACGCAAGGCTCCACCGTGACGTAGAGCGTGCAGTCGCTCAGGTACTTGCCGCCCAGATGTTCTGCCGCCGACGTGATGGCCTGCATCTCGGCATGAGCGGAAACATCGTGCAGAAGTTCAGTCAGGTTGTGGCTCTTGGCAATCACCCTTTCCCTGCATACCACGACTGCCCCAATCGGAATCTCGCCCTGACGGTACGCCTCATTAGCCTCCGCCAAAGCCTGCTTCATGTAGAAATTGTCAATATCGTTCGCCATTTTACCATTTATCGTTTGTTCATTATAAGTGCTTGACAATATCCTCTGCCATCGTTTCTTGCATCTTCATGATGGCGAACCAGCGTTTGCCAAGGTCTTTGATGCTGGCTCCGACATGATAGACTTCGTCATCAATCAGGAGGAAGCGGTCGTGCGAGGCTGTCATGATGTGGACAGGTATGGGAGGATACTGACTGTCGTGGCGCTGAATGTCAAGTTGCAGTTGCTGGCTGACGTGATTTGTGTATATCTCTGCCGTCACTCCTGCCCTACGCTTGTCCAGCAAGGTCAGCACGCTCTCGTCAATATAGTTGTCTATCAACACGATTCTATGCTTGGCACGCTTCACCAACTTGCTCACCAACTCGTATGCGTCATATATCTGACCCTCAAAGAAGATGCCTTCAACGGGCGGAAGTGATGTGCGGACAAAGAAATCAATCTTCTCCTCCGTGCGGCTGACGCGCTGCTCAAGTCTTTCAAATCGCTGATTGAAGGCATAGCCGCGAAGCAAGTATTCCTTTAAGACGCTGTTGGCCCACTTGCGGAACATGGTGGCATTGATGCTGTTGACACGGTAGCCAACAGAAAGAATAGCATCAAGATTGTAGAACTGGGTTTGATATGTCTTTCCGTCTGTGGCAGTATGTTCCAAAATGGAACTAACTGAGGATTCTTCAAGTTCTCCAGACTTGAAGATGTTCCGTAGATGCTTGGTAATGGCAGGACGCTGTACCCCAAATAGCATAGCAATTTGAGGCTGTGTAAGCCATACGGATTCATTGGCCATACGCACTTCCAAATGTATAGCATCATTCGGTTGATAGAGCACTATCTCATTCTCCTGCATTGGTATCGTCGTGGTTTTGTAAGCGTTCGTATTTGTAGCTTTTGTGGAACAAAGATACAAAATATTTAAGAATATCTCGCATTGAGCGATGTTTATTACGGGCTTTTTCGTAACTTTGCGAAGAATTTAGAAAAAAATTATGCTATGAACAACAAGGAATACCTCGTCATCAGTCGCAGCAACGGGACGACGAAAACCGGGTCGCCATACGCTTCGCTCAAGGTGGCGAACCTCACCGAGACCATCAACGTGGCGGTCTGGGACATGAAGCCTGAGGCAGAGCCGCAGGTGGGGCAGCTCGTTGTCTTCTATAACATGAAGGACAACGACGGCAAGAAGTCGTGCGACATGCGCGACCTCAAGGCGATGGGTGAGCCGTTGCTCGACCATCCGCTCTACAACCTCTTGCCTCGGCCTGTCAGGAGAGATGTCTGGGACGACACGATACGGAAGCTCCTCAGCTATTGCTCGGACAAGACTCTGATGGGCATCATCGAGGAGTTTGCCGCACGTTTCTACGAGCCGTTCAGCCTCTATCCGGCTGCCACATCTATGCATCACGCCTATCCTGGCGGCCTTTTGAACCACACACATCAGATGCTCAAGATGCTCGAGGGACTTTATCCCTGTCTGCCATACGAGGTGAAAGTGGAGCATTGTATCCTTGCGATACTCTTCCACGACTGCGGCAAGATGAACGAATACAGCAAGCAAGGCGAGTCGCTGCCCGACATGTACCTGCTCGGACACATCTACATCGGTGCTCATTGGCTGAATAATATCCTCGATAACAAGGGAATGGACAAGGAGGAGACGAAGCGAATCGTCCATTGCGTGCTGGCACATCACGGGCAGAGGGAGTTCGGAAGTCCCGTCGTGCCATGCACCCAGGAGGCCATCGTCGTGAGTATGATAGACAACCTCAGTGCCAAGACCGACAACTGGGAAGGGGCTGGCGAGATGGAATACATGAATGCCTTGGGCACGAAGAAGGTTGCTCCCCTCTAACTCCCCCAAAGGGGAGAATACCTAAACGAGAAGATGAATTACCAAGAGCAGGAACTTCAGCAGCTTCAGGAAGCGCTCTATGCGACGCTCAGCGAGGTGGACCGCATCTGCAGGAAGCATGGCATCCGCTACTTCGTGACGGGCGGGACGGCTGTCGGCGCGTACTTCTGGCAGAAGATACTGCCTTGGGATGACGACGTCGACATCGGCATGATGCGCCCCGACTATGAGCGTTTTGCCGAAGTCGCTGCTAAGGAGTTGGGCGAACGCTTTTTCCTGCAGACGCCCGACACGGAGCCGCACACGCCGTTCTTCTTCATGAAGGTCCGTATGAACGGCTCCCGCTTCTCGGAATCCACGTTCCGGCACATCAAGATGCACCAAGGCATCTTCGTCGATATATTCCCCTTCGACAAAATCCCCAGGCAGCGATGGCTCGAAAGCCTGCAATACACGCTCTTCCAGACGCTCAACGGACTCTTCATCGCCACGGAGATATGGCAATGGAAGCATTGCGGCAAGTGCGACATCCCTGAGCCCAGGAAGCGTGGCTGGCTGCCGTGTCTGATGACGCGACTGCTCATCACCGTCCTGCCGAAACGCTTTATATATTATATAATGTATAGGGTGCAGACGATGTTCAACGGTTGCCGGCTCGACGAGGTGAAGAACATCGTCACGAAGAGCGAGCATTTGCCCATCGAGGACATCAAGGCGGCGCAGACCGTGACACTCGGCCCGCTGCAAGTCAAAGCGCCCCACGACCTCCTGCTCTACCTCACGAACCATTACGGCACAGTCCGCAAGGACGTTCCCGACGAGATGAAAGTCAGCCATCGGCCTGAAGAACTTGTCTTTCCGAAAGTGAAGAATGAAGAGTGAAGAATGAAGAATTTGCTACCGCACAGTGTTGAAGTTACCGGAGTGATGCTTCTGGATTCCTGCCGGAACATGGGGCGAGGACAAATTATGAATTATGAATTGTGAATTATGAATAGATGATGAAACAGAGAAACCACGCCTTCGACATCCTTTGCGGCATTTGCATCATCCGCATGGTCACGCTTCACATCATGGCCTTCTGTGGCATGGAGCATCAGGAATGGTGGCTCGAGGTCATGAAGTGGAGTTTCTTCTTTATGAGTTTCTTCTTCTTCAAGGCCGGATACTTCAACAAGGGGACGTCGAGCGGCACAGACCTCGACTACCTAAAGGACAGGAGCAAGCGTCTGCTGGTGCCCTACCTGATGAGCGGCATCATTGGTGCTGCGGTCTATTTCAGTTTCTATTTCCCTCTCGTGGACAGGTACAAGAAGTTCGTCGAACCGCTGGAGTGGAACCACATCTGGATGAAGAGCGGCTTCTACGGCAACTCCCCCATCTGGTTCCTCTTTTCGTTCTTCACTGTCTATATGATGGTGCGGTACATCGACAAAGTGAAGTATCTCTGCTGGCTCACGGTGCTCTTCCCTGCCATCAGTTATTGGGCATACCGGACGGGCAACAACGTGCCCATGAGCCTCGGCAATGTCTTCATCGCGTGCTACTTCTTCTACCTCGGCAGACTGTGGCACTGGGTGATGCAAAGGTATAGTCGCGAGCAGGTGATGACGGCTTCGTGGCTGATGGTGGCAGCCTTCGTCGTGCTCGGCCTCGTGGCTCCCGGCACTTACAACATGAGTCAGAACCTCTTCACGGGCAATGCCTTGATGGCAGTCGTCAATGCTACTCTGGTGCTTTGCGGTTTGGCGGGAGTGCTTCTGACGCTCCAAGTGCCCCGCATCCCCTTGCTTTGCTTCATCGGAGAGCACAGCATGGTCTTCTTCATCTCACATTATCCGATGCTTTACTTCTATAAGTTCACGCACCTTTCCTTCGGCAGAAGCATCTACGGAAGGGTGGACGACGTGCTCATCCTCGTGCCGGTCATCTTCTGCCTATGTGCCTGGCTTGTGCCTTATATTGAGCGCGTTCCGTGGCTCAGCGGGCGTTGGCCGAGCCCGAAGCCTGCATCTCCAGCAACCGACGCACGCCAAGACTGATGGACTTCAACCCGAAGTCCTCCGGCTTGACCTTCTGCCAGGGCAGCCACATCACTTCGCCGGCATCGTCCATCGCCGTCGCGCCACTTGTTTCCTTTACCTTGCAGAGGAAGAACAAATCGAGTGTCGGGATGTCGAGGCCGCTGTATCGATACATATTGGGCAGGGAGAAGAGGTAACGCGCCTCAGTGACTTCGAGCCCGGTCTCTTCCATCACTTCCCGCCTGACACCCTCCTCGCCCGTCTCGTGGCAGTCGCAGAAGCCGCCGGGGAGGTCGAGGGTGCCCTTCGCAGGCTCCTTGCTTCGACGAACAACCAGCAAACGCCCCATTTCATCGACAATTATGGCAACCGTCGAGGCACTGGGATTCATGAAATACTGAAAGCCGCAAGCCTCGCAACGCTTGCTTTTCTCCGAGTCCGCGACGAACCTCTCCGACCCGCATTTCGGGCAGTGGGAGAAGACGTGCAGCAGATGTTTTCCTTCCGTAACAGCCATTGTTTTGATACTTATTGTTTGCAAAAGTAGCAAAAAGTGCGATATAATGCAACAAATCGTTGCCCATTAAGCCGAAAAAGCCTAACTTTGTCTCACAGAACAACCAATTGTGTAAACTATGATGACATCATTTCTTGACTGGTACGGAGCGTTGCCTCCCTACCTGCGTGCTTATTGGACGATAGCCATCGTTGTGTCTGTCGTCTTTCTTATCCAGATGGCTTTGACGTTGATCGGTTTGGGAGACACCGATGCGGGCGGCGACATGGGCGACCTCAACACGGGTGGGGCCGACATGAGCGACGGCAACGGCGACACAATGGACACGGGCGGAGCCATTCAACTCTTTACGATTCGCAACACGGTGAACTTTCTTCTGGGCGTCGGATGGGGCGGCGTCTGCCTGAGCAGCGTGATTGAGAACCGCCTGCTGCTCGCCGTGGCAGCCCTCCTGTGCGGCTGCATCATGGTTGGAGCTTTTATATTAATGTATAGGCAGCTGATGAAACTGGAAGGAAACGGCAGCTACCGCATCGAGGAAAGCGTGGGGCAGGTGTGCGAGGTCTACATCAGAATTCCTGCTCAGCTCAGCGGCAGCGGCAAGGTCCAGATAAGTTTCCACGGCTCGGTGCAGGAGCTTCCGGCTCAGACGGAAGGCGACGCCATCCCGAGCGGCACGAAGGTCAGGGTGAAGAGGGTCATCGATAAGAGCGTCCTAGTGGTAGCCCCTCTCTAACTCCCCCAAAGGGGAGAACCCACATTGGATAAAAGAACATATAAATAATAACAGCTAAACAAAAAGTAACCATGCCCTTGCTTGCTGTTCCCTCCCCCTTGGGGGAGGGTTAGGGAGAGGGGCTTTAAAATTTTAAACTGCCTTATGGAACCATTCTTTCTTCTTGTGATTGGAGTCATCGTACTCGTCTTTCTCTTCATGGCCATTATCAATCGCTACCGTCGCTGTCCCAGTGACAAGATACTGGTGATTTATGGCAACCGCGGTAACAGCAAGAGTGCCAAATGCGTCCACGGCGGTGGTGCCTTCGTATGGCCCATCATCGAGGATTACGCTTATCTTTCCCTGACGCCCATCGGCATCGATGCGAACCTGACGAACGCCCTGTCGAAGCAGAACATTCGTGTGGATGTGCCTTGCCGCTTCACCGTTGGCATCAGCACGGAACCCGAGAGCATGCTTGCCGCTGCGGAACGTCTGCTCGGGCAGACGCCTCAGCAGATTCAAGAGCTTGCCCGCGACATCCTCTTCGGACAGCTGCGTCTGGTCATTGCCACCATGAGCATCGAGGAACTGAACAGCGACCGCGACAAGTTCCTTGAGGCTATCACGGCCAACGTCGAGGTCGAGCTGAAGAAGATAGGCCTCAGGCTCATCAACGTCAACGTGACGGACATCAAGGACGAGAGCGGCTACATCGAGGCTCTGGGACAGGAGGCCGCCGCGAAAGCCATCAATGAGGCGAAGGTGCGCGTTGCCGAGCAGGAGCGAAACGGCGAGATTGGTAAGGCTGAGGCTGTTAGGGAGACGCGCATCCGTACTGCCGAGGCGAATGCCGAAGCCGTGAAGGGCGAGAACGAAGCCAAGATTGCCATCGCCAACTCCGACGCCGTGCGTCGTGAGCGGGAAGCCGAGGCGCAGCGTAAGGCTGTGGCTGCCGAGAAGGTGGCAAGTGCTCAGGCACTGGAAGAGGCCTATGCTGCCGAGCAGAAAGCCGAGAATGCGCGTGCCGACAAGGAGCGTGCGAGCCAGCAGGCCAACGTCATCGTGGCGCAAGAAATAGAGAAGAAACGACTCGTCATCGCTGCCGAGGCTGAGGCCGAACAGAAGCGCGTCAACGCCAAAGGTGAGGCGGATGCCATCTTCGCAAAGATGGAAGCCGAGGCAAAGGGCTTGTTCCAGATACTGACGAAGCAGGCCGAGGGCTACGACAAGATGATTCAGGCAGCCGGCGGCGACGCTACGAAGGCCTACACGCTGCTGCTCCTGGAGAAGTTGCCGGAACTTGTCAAGACGCAAGTCGAAGCAATCAAGGGCATCAACATCGACAAGGTGACGGTCTGGGACAACGGCGGCGCTGGCGGCGACGGCAAGACGAGCACGGCCAACTTCCTGGCAGGGCTGATGAAATCAGTGCCTCCCTTGGCCGAACTCTTCGACCAGGCTGGCATGGCGCTGCCCGAATATCTGGCCAAGAAGAAAGAGGAGCAGAACGAGGCTCCCAGCGAGCAGGAGGAATAAGGGCTAACCTATCTTTTCAAGAAGCTATACCTCTTTAGCCCAAAAGCTATACCTCTTTGGCCCAAAAGGTATACCTCTTTAACGTAAAAGGTATACCTCTTTTGGAAGATAACCTCGGCATCTCATCGTTTTTAGGTAATTTTATCATTTAGAGGCATGTGGCTGCTTGCTATGTGCCTCTTTTTTCGTACCTTTGCAAAGCAATAGGCATAAACAGGCAGAACGATGACTCTGAGAGAACTTGGCAAAGGGCAGTCGGCCGTCATACTGAAGGTGGGTGGCGAAGGAGCACTCCGTCAGCACTTCCTCGACATGGGTGTGATACCCGGCACGCAGGTCACGCTGCAGAAGTTCGCACCCCTCGGCGACCCGATGGAACTGCGGATTCATGGCTACGAGCTGACCTTGCGACTGGCCGATGCTGAGGAAATAGAAATCGAAGCCCCTTCCCCCGACCCCTCCCCCGAGGGGGATGGGAGCAGAAGTATGTATAAGAAAAGCCTCCCCCCGAGGGGGGAGGTTGGAGGGGGGCTGCACCCCGGCTTCGGTGAGGAAGGCCGCTACCACGACGAAGACTCATTTCATCCTATTTCATCGGCTAAAAAGGGACCGCTCACCTTTGCTCTCGTCGGCAATCAGAACAGCGGGAAGACCACCCTCTTCAACCAGTTGACGGGCAGCAAGCAGCACGTGGGCAACTTCCCCGGCGTGACCATCGACCGCAAGGACGGCACCATCAAAGGCCATCCCGACTGCACCGTCACCGACCTCCCCGGCATCTACAGCCTCAGCCCCTACACCAGCGAGGAAATTATCTCGCGCCAGTTCATCCTCCAAAGCCATCCCGACGGCATCATCAACATCGTCGATGCCACCAACATAGAGCGCAATCTCTACCTCACCATGCAGCTGATGGAGCTTGGCATCCCAATGGTGCTGGCTCTCAACATGATGGACGAGGTGCGAGGCAACGGCGGAACCATCCGCATCAACCAGATGGAAAGGATGCTCGGCATACCCGTCGTGCCTATCAGCGCCATGAAGAACGAGGGCGTGGACGAGGTCGTGAGTCATGCCATCCACGTGGCCCGCTACAACGAAGGCCCGGCGCGTCAGGACTTTTGCAGTCCCACGGAGCACGGTGGTGCTGTGCATCGATGCCTCCACGCCATCATGCATCTCATCGAGGACCATGCCCAGCGAGCCGACATCCCTGTCCGCTTCGCCGCAAGCAAACTGATTGAAGGCGACCGCCTCGTGGCTTCGGCACTCCATTTCACTCAGAATGAGCAGGAAACCATCGAGCATATCATCCGTCAGATGGAGGAGGAAAGAGGCCTCGACCGCCGTGCTGCAATGGCCGACATGCGTTTCGATTTCATCCTTCAGGTCAGCAACCAGACCGTTGTCCACCCAGAGGAAAGCCAGGAGCACCGCAGGAGTGTCCGCATCGACAAAGTCCTCACCGGCCGCTACACCGCTATTCCTGCCTTCCTGCTCATCATGGGACTGGTCTTCTACCTGACCTTCAACACGATAGGAGCCTGGCTTCAAGACCTCCTCCAGGACGGCATCGACCGCTTCACGGAGTACTCCGACGACCTCCTCACGCAGTGGAACATTGCGCCGCCGGTGCATTCGCTCATCATCGACGGCATCTATTCCGGCGTCGGCACCGTGCTTGTCTTCCTGCCGCTCATCGTCTGTCTGTTCTTCTTCCTCAGCATGCTCGAGGACACAGGTTATATGGCACGCATCGCGTTCGTCATGGATCGGCTGCTCAGAGGCTTGGGTCTCTCCGGACGCAGCATTGTGCCGCTGCTGATAGGCTTCGGCTGTTCGGTTCCCGGCATTATGGCCAGTCGCACACTCCCCAGTGAGCGCGACCGCAGGCTCACCATCATGCTGACGCCCTTCATGTCCTGCACGGCCAAGATTCCCATATATGCTTTCTTCGCGGCGGCTTTCTTCCCGAGGCACGCGGCGTGGGTGATGATGTCGCTCTATGTGATTGGCATCCTCACGGGCATCGTCGTGGCGCTCGTCCTGAAGCGGACTCTCTTCCGAGGCGAAGCAGTGCCTTTCGTCATGGAACTGCCCAACTATCGCCTTCCGGCACTGATGAACGTCTGGCATCTGCTGTGGGACAAGGCGAAGGACTTCCTGACGCGAGCCTTCACCGTCATCTTCCTGGCCAGCATCCTCGTGTGGCTGCTCCAGACATTCGACTTCCATTTGCAAATGGTGACAGAGGAAAACGTCTCGCAAAGTATGCTGGCACAGATTTCGAGCCTCGTTGCGCCTCTGTTCGAGCCACTTGGCTGCGGCGACTGGCGCATAGTGACGGCCCTCGTGTGCGGTTTGTTGGCGAAGGAAGTGGTAGTGAGCACGCTCAGCACACTCTTTGCTGGTGTGGCGATAACCAGCATCTTCTCGCCCGCCGTAGCGTTCACCTTGCTCGTCTTCTGCCTGCTCTACACGCCTTGCATGGCAACGATGGCGACCATCCGACGCGAGCTCGGCACCCGATGGATGCTGCTCATCATGGTCGGACAGTGTGCCGTCGCATGGCTCGTGGCATTCCTAACGAAACAAATCATATCACTTCTATAACCATGAACATACAGAGTATCATTCTATTAGCAGCAGTTATCCTGGTGGCGGCCTACGTCTTGTACCGCTACCTCCACAGCGGCAAAAAGTGCAGTTGTTGCGATGGTTGCAACAAGGACTGTTGTTCTGCCCACGTTCTCCTGCTTCTGCTTTTGCCGATGAATACGGCATTTTCTTTCGCGCAGGACGTCGATGCCGTCACCGGCGCCTCGGAGCTTTACCCTCAGATGCGTGCCGAGAAGCAAATCCTGGCCTACAGCAACGACAGCACCCGCGATGTCTATCGCATCCCGGCCATTGCCAAGAACAAGAAAGGAGAGTTGGTAGCCATCTACGATTACCGTGTCTGTGGCACCGACATCGGTTTCGGCGAGGTCGATCAGGTGATGCGCATCTCCCGAAACAACGGGCGGAAGTGGTCCGAAGAGACTAAAATTGCCGATGGAATGGGCGGAAATGACAACATCTTCGGCGTTGGTTTCGGCGACCCGGCCCTGTGTCTGGACCGCGAATCAGGACGTGGCGTGCTCATCACCGTCAGTGGAAAATGTATCTACGGCTATGCCAAAGCAGACCACAGACCGTTCATTGCCAGGCAGATAACCACAGATGGCGGCCACACATGGAGTGCGCCGGAGGACATCACCCAACAGTTCTGGGGACGGGAAGGCGCGCTCTTCCAGAAAGGAAAAAGTGACGATGGAATGGGCGTTTTTGCATGGGCAGGCTTCTTCGGAAGTGGTAAAATCCTGCAGAGCCGCTTGACGAAAGTAGGAGACTACTACCGCCTCTATGCCGCCCTCCTTTTGCGTGGCACGGGCCTCAAGGGCGCGTACGTCGTTTATAGCGATGACATGGGCATGACGTGGCAGTTGCTTGGAGGCGATGCGACGGTGCAAGCGGCCCCCGATAGCGATGAGCCGAAGGTGGAGGAACTGCCTTCGGGACAAATCGTGCTGAGCGGCAGGAAGTGGTATGGCCGTACGTTCAACGTCTGGACCTTTGCCGAAGGAAGCACCACGGAAGGCTCTTGGGACACGCCCGTCAATAGTCACGACGTCCCGACGGGCATCAAGGTGGGCGCCAACAGCTGCAACGGCGAGATTCTCATCGTGAAGGGAAGGCTCACGCAGACAGGCAAGCGTTGTCACGTTGCACTTCAAAGTTTGCCGAAAGCCGATACCCGAGCCGACGTGTCCATCTTCTATAAAGTCCTCGAGGAAGGCAAGAAGTACACTTCCGCCGAGTTTGCCGAGGACTGGAAGCTGGGCTTGCAAGTCACAAAGAAACGTTCCGCCTACTCGACAATGTGCCTTCAGAAGGACGGCCGCATCGCCTTCTTCTACGAAGAGGAACCCTACATCTTCAATATGGTTTATGTTCCTCTCACCCTGAGCCAAGCCACGAATGGCGACGTGAAGTAATAAGGCTGTTTTAGCTTAGTGGCAACTGGTGCGAATTCTTGACCTCCCCGAGCACGAAGAACGAGCCGAGCGAGCCGATGCAGTCAAGGTCTCCGAGAATTCTGAGCACAAATTCCTGGTAAGCCTTCATGTCGCTGACGTAGATTTTGAGCATGAAGTCGTAGTCTCCGCTGATGTTGTAGCACTCCACAATCTCGGGTATTTGCTGCACGGCCTCCATGATGCGCTGCGCATTCTCGTAGCTGTGCTGCTTCATACGCAGGTTGCAGAAGGCGATGAAGCCGCGGCTGATCTTTTCCGCGTCAAGCACCGCCATGTATTTCTTAATGTATCCCTCGCGTTCCAGGCGTTTCACGCGCTCGAACGTGGGCGTAGGGGAGAGGTGAATCTTTGCAGCTAACTCCTTGTTGGTCAGTCGGGAATCGTCTTGAAGAAAGCTGAGGATTTGCAGATCAGTCTGGTCGAGTTGGCTTGTCATATTGCTTTAAGAATTTCTTTCCTGCTGGAATGATGTTTTATTAAGTGTGACAGGTGTTATAATCTAATTGACTGTGCAAAGTTAGCAATTATTTCTGAATTAACGATTCTTCTTGGAAGATTTTTAATGTTGCCGTAACTTTGCACCGTCGAAAGGACATAAAAAAGCGCAAAAAGAAACGATATAATACATTATTAATTATTATGAGTACACAGAAACAACACCTCGAGACTATCGCTCTCCATGCAGGACAAGTGGCCGACCCCACAACAGATGCTTGTGCCGTGCCTATCTATCAGACAACCAGTTATGTGTTCCACAACTCCCAACACGCTGCTGACCGCTTCGGTCTGCGCGACCCGGGAAACATCTACGGACGCCTGACCAACTCCACTCAGGGCGTACTGGAGGAGCGTATAGCCGCTTTGGAAGGCGGTGTGGCAGCACTGGCCGTGGCTTCTGGAGCCGCAGCTATCACCTACGCATTGCAGAATGTGTTGCAGGCAGGCGACCACGTCGTGGCTGCCGACAACCTTTATGGTGGCTCGTACAACCTCATCACGCATACCCTCGCCGCGTTAGGAATCGCCCATTCCATCGTGAAATTCAACGATATCGACGCTTTGGAAGCAGCCATCCGGCCTAACACGAAAGTCATCTTCGGCGAGACCTTGGGCAATCCCAACAGCGATGTCCTGAACCTGGAGGCAGTGGCAGAGGTGGCACATCGACATGGCATCGTCTTCATCGTCGATAATACGTTCGCCCCACTCCTTGTCCGTCCGCTCGAACATGGCGTGGACATCGTGGTACACTCCGCGACGAAGTTCATCGGCGGACACGGCTCGTCGCTCGGCGGCGTGATAGTCGACGGCGGAAAGTTCGATTGGAAAGCCAACGCAGACCGTTATCCGTCGATTGCCAAACCTGATGCCAGCTACCACGGAGCCGTGTTTGCCGACGTGGCAGGGCCAGCCGCTTTCGTGACTCGCATTCGTGCCGTCATCCTGCGTGACACGGGTGCTGCCATCTCGCCCTTCAATGCTTGGATTCTCCTGCAGGGAGTCGAGTCGCTGCCCCTCCGTATTGAGCGGCATGTGGAGAACGCTCTGAAGGTCGTCGATTACCTTTCCAAGCACCCGCTCGTTGAGAAGGTGAATCATCCGGCCCTCGCCTCTCATCCCGACCACGCGCTCTACGAGCAGTACTTCCCCAAGGGCGGCGCCAGCATCTTCACCTTCGAGATAAAGGGCGGAGAGCAGGCTGCATGGCAGTTCATCGATGCGCTGAAGGTCTTCACCTTGCTTGCAAACGTCGCCGACGTGAAGAGCCTCGTCATCCATCCTGCTACGACGACGCATTCGCAGCTCTCGCCCGAAGAGCTTGCCCAGCAGCACATCACCCCCTCCACCATACGTCTGAGCGTCGGAGTGGAGCACATCGACGACATCATAGCAGACCTCGAACAAGCTTTCAATGCAATAAAATAGACATTAAATACGTTAATATATAAGCCCGCTCCCCCTTTGGGAGAGTGCTTAGGAACCAAATTAAATAGCAAATAGAAAATCATTAAAAAAGTTAATATTATGGCAATCTACAAATCAATCACAGAACTCATTGGCCAGACGCCGTTGGTTCAGCTTAATGCTTTTGCAAAGAATCGCGACCTAAAAGCTAACGTAATAGCTAAGGTAGAGTATTTCAATCCAGGTGGCAGCGTCAAGGACCGTATCGCCCTTAGCATGATACTTGATGCCGAGGAGAAAGGAATCCTCCGTAAGGGCGGCACCATCATCGAGCCGACCAGCGGCAACACGGGTGTCGGTCTGTCGCTCGTGGGTGCAGTAAGAGGCTACAAAGTCATCCTGACGATGCCCGAGACGATGAGCATCGAGCGCCGTAAGCTTGCTCAGGCTTACGGCACGGAAATCGTGCTGACGCCAGGCAGCGAAGGCATGAAGGGCGCTATCCGCAAGGCAGAGGAGCTGCGCGACAGCACACCCGGTGCCGTCATCTTGCAGCAGTTCGAGAATTCCGCCAATCCTGCCATCCATTTTAGAACGACTGGCGAAGAGATATGGAAAGACACCGACGGCAAGGTTGATGTGTTTGTGGCAGGTGTAGGTACAGGCGGTACCGTTTCAGGCGTTGCCAAGGCTCTCAAGACCTACAACCCGAATGTCCGCATCGTGGCAGTCGAACCCGCTTCGAGTGCAGTCCTTTCCGGTCAGCCTTCCGGTCCTCACAAGATACAAGGCATCGGTGCAGGCTTCGAGCCGAAGAACTTCGACCGTCCTCTTATCGACGAGATACTGCCCGTGAGCAACGAAGATGCTTTCGCTACCGCTCGTGCCCTGGCAAAGGAAGATGGCCTCTTCGTCGGCATCTCTTCTGGCGCGGCAGCTTACGCAGCTGCAACGGTGGCTCAGCGTCCTGAGTTTGCAGGCAAGAACATCGTTGTCCTCTTGCCAGACACAGGCGAGCGCTACCTTTCTACAGCTTTGCTGGAGGAATAAATATAATCACGCTTTTTTGCAAGTTTGCAGATATTTTTGTACCTTTGTCTCCCGAAGTATGATAAAATCGAGGGAAAGGTATGAAAATATCTGCATCTTTTTTTCTGTTCTTCTTTGCTTTGACGGCTTCGGCACAAGTGTCCCGCAACTCTGGTGCTAAGGCAACCGAGAAGACCACCTTCCAGACTGCTGGGCCTTGGAAGCTCGTCACCGACATTCGTTCCGACCTCGTGATGGTCTATGGAGCGAACGATAACCGACGCATGACCTTTCGCGAGCGTGTAGAGTCGTGGCGGCAAAGAGGTTATGTCACTCACTTCATGACGGGCATAGCTTGGGGCGACTATCAGGACTATTTCACAGGACAGTGGGACGGCAAGTGGCACCTCGATGAGGGACAGAAGACGATGCAGGGCGACACCATCTGGCACGGACGACTCATCCCTTATATTATACCCACGAAGAACTACCTCGCTTATTTCAAGGAGCGTCACATTAAGCCTGTGATTGATGCAGGCATCGACGCCATATTCCTCGAGGAACCTGAATTCTGGGCAAGGGCTGGCTATAGCGAGGCCTTCAAGCGCGAATGGCAGGACTACTATGGCTTTCCCTGGCGGCCTCAGCACGAGAGCGCAGAGAACACATACCTCTCCAACAAACTGAAGTACCACCTCTATTACCGCGCCCTTGATGAGGCCTTCACTTATGCCAAGCAGTATGGCAGGGAAAAGGGGATGGAGGTACGCTGCTATGTGCCCACGCATTCGCTGCTCAACTATTCGCAGTGGCAGATTGTATCGCCCGAAGCCTCGCTCGCTTCGATGGAGAGTTGCGACGGCTACATCGCGCAGGTCTGGACGGGAACATCGCGCGAACCTAACTACTTCAACGGCAAAGCCAGGGAACGCGTCTTCGAGACGGCTTTCCTGGAGTACGGCTGCATGGAGTCCATGACGCGACCGACCGGACGCAAGATGTTCTTCCTGACCGACCCCATTGAGGACAGAGCAAAGGACTGGGAAGACTACAAGCGCAACTATCAGGCCACCTTTACGGCTCAGTTGCTCTACCCACAGATAGCCGACTATGAAGTGATGCCATGGCCCGACCGCATCTACGAAGGCATGTATAAGGTGAGCGCCAATAGCAACGAAAGAGCACACATCCCTCGTTTCTACTCCACGCAGATGCAGGTGATGATTAACACGCTGAACCACATGCCACTTTCCAAGAATCGGGTGAGCGGCTCACAAGGCATCTCTGTCCTGATGTCGAATTCCCTGATGTTCCAACGCTCGCCTCGACCAGTGGAAGGTTACGACGATCCGCAGCTCTCCAACTTTTACGGCGAGGCGCTTCCCCTCTTGAAACGAGGCATTCCCGTCAGCATCACGCACATCGAAAACGTGGGTTATCCGGAAACTTGGAAGGACGTGAAGGTGCTCCTGATGTCCTACAGCAACATGAAACCCCTCTCACCCGATGCACATACTTATCTTGCTGAATGGGTAAAAAAGGGCGGTTTCATCGTATATTCTGGACGTGACGACGACCCCTATCAAGGAGTGCAGGAGTGGTGGAACCAAGGTGAGATGCACTATGCCGCTCCCTCCGAGCACCTGTTTTCCTTGATGGGCATTCCCGAAAAGGCAACCGAGGGTGAATATAAATACGGAAAGGGCAAGGTGTTTGTGCTCAGGCACGACCCGAAGGAATATGTCCTCGAGAAGGGTGGCGACAGACAGCTCGTGGAGGCGGTAGAGAAGACATACGGCAAGTTGCAGCAGAAGAACTCGTTCTATCTGGAGCGAGGCCCTTACACCCTTGTCGCTGTGCTCGACGAAGGGATTGTAAGCGACGCTCCATTTACAAAAAAGGGCGATTTCATCGAACTTTTTTCGCCTGAACTTGCTTATCGTTCTGAGATAAATATCATGCCCGGACAGCAAGGTTTCTTCTTCGACTTAACCAAAATAGACAAGAAACGCCCGCAGGTCATTGCAGCAGCTTCGCGACAGTACGACGAACAGGAAACCGACGACGGCTTCAGCTTCACCAGCAAGTCGCCTCTGAACACCACCAACATCGTCTGCCTCTACCTGCCCAAAGACTACAAGTCGGGCCAGTTCACACTGACCGATGCGGAAGGAAAGGCAGTCAATCACGAGCTGAAGGTCAAATCGTCTCCCACCAATACCCTGGCCGGGCGGCTCTTCTGGCTTTCGTTCGAGAACTCGCCCGATGGAATCCACGTTCAAATAAAGAAAAACTAATAAAACCATGAAACGCATCCTTTTCTTATTTTCGTATCCTCTTATTTTCTCATTCTCATCTGCTGCCCAGAAGAATGCTCCCGAGCCTATCGGTCCGCTGCCTTCGCCTCAGCAGGTTGAATGGCAGAAGATGGAGACATATGCGTTCGTCCACTACGGGCTGAACACTTTCACCGACAGAGAGTGGGGCTATGGCGACGCCGACCCTAAGGCGTTCAACCCCTCACGAATGGACGTGGAGCAATGGGTGCGGACGTTCAAGCAGGCTGGCATGAAGGGCGTCATCATCGTGGCCAAGCATCATGACGGCTTTGCGATGTGGCCCTCGCCGCTCACCGATTACAACATCACGCATTCTTCCTACGATGGGCCGAAGAACCGGGACGGCAAGGTCGATATGCTGGCTGAGGTGCGAAAGGCGTGCGACAAGTATGGACTCAAGATGGGCATCTACCTCTCGCCCTGGGACAGGAACCATGCCGAGTACGGCCGCCAGGCCTACGTCGACTACTACCATCAGCAGCTCGAACAGCTGACCACCGAATACGGTCCGCTCTTCGAGGTGTGGCTGGACGGAGCGAATGGTGGCGACGGCTATTACGGCGGGGCACGCGAGACGCGGAAGATTGACCGCCGAGGCTACTACGACTTCCCAAAGATTCATTCCATCATCCTCAGAAACCAGCCCCAAGCCATCATCTTCAGCGACGGAGGTCCCGGTTGTCGTTGGGTGGGCAACGAAAGGGGCGAGGCAGGCATCCCCAACTGGTCGTTCCTCAAGAAGGACGAGGTCTATCCAGGCATGCCGAACAGCGAGGTGCTGGGCAGCGGCTTCCCCGATGGCGACATCTGGGTGGCTGCAGAGTGCGATGTCTCCATCCGTCCGGGCTGGTTCTATCATCCCGAGGAGGACAGCAAGGTGAAGACGCCCGAGCAACTGGTTGACATCTATTATAAGTCTGTCGGAAGGAACGCGACCTTCTTGCTGAACTTCCCCGTCGACCGAGAGGGTAGGGTGAATGCCATCGACAGCACCAACGCCGTCCGTTTCCGTCAGATAATCGATGCAGAGTTCAAGACGAATCTCCTGCGTAAAGCCAAGGTCACAGCCAGCAGTGAGCGCGGTAAGAGTTTTAGAGCCAAGAAGTTGAACGACGGCAAGTGGGACACCTATTGGTCAACGCCCGACGGCACGACCACCGGCTCCGTCACCTTCACCTTCCGCAAGCCCACCCGAGTGAACCGTCTCCTCTTGCAGGAATACATTCCCTTGGGACAGCGCGTGAAGTCGTTCGCCGCAGAAGCCCTCGTGGACGGCAAGTGGACTCAAATCGACCCAGGCGAGCCGTTCGGCAACATCGGCTACAAACGCATCCTGCGTTTCGCCACCATTCAGACTACATCCATCCGCGTCAACTTCCTCGAATCCAGAGGCCCGCTCTGCATATCCGGCATCGAAGCCTACTGCGCCCCGGAATAATTAAAAGTATAAGTTTCGAGAGTTATATAATGGAGTTAAATGGGAAGTTATGCGAAGGTAGCAAGGGGGCTTGCCCCCTTGTGATAAAGTCCAGACATGCTGCGGAATACAAGGGGGCAAGCCCCCTTGCTACCTTCCCCCATGAGCGTAGCGCTCTGCGACTACAATCGCGCCATGGTGCGAGAGCATCCATGAATTAACTTCCACTTTAACTTCAGAAACTTCAGTGAGAAAAAAAACAAAGCCCTCGCCAATCACGGCGGGGGCTTTAGGATTCTTAGAGTCTTTAGGGACCCTCATTCTTAATTATTCATTTATTCAAGGATCTTCCATCTTCCCTCCCAGTCCTCCCCCTCACGGGGGAGTTAGAGGGAGTCTATTCCAGGCCCTGAATCGTGTCCTCGTTGCGGATCACCTCGATGGCGTCGGCCTGTGCCTTGCGCGAAGGCACGAGTTGGAAGGTCGCCTCGCTGCGGAGGTTCTCGAAGCTCTTGCCAGGCGTCCAGCGCACATTCACATCCTCGATGTAGTTGATGTTGAAGTCGTCGGTAGTCTTCGCACCCTTAGTGGCAAGTTCTACGTGGAAGTCACCGAGGTCGCCAATCTTCACCTTGTTGCCAGCCAAGAGCTGCTCGCGAAGGCAAGCCACCGCGTCGGTCAAGACGCCCTTGATGGTGCCCTTCGAGAAAGGCGAATGATGGTCAGCAATGTGCTTGCAGAAAGTGTCGAAAGAGAGAACCTCGTCAACTTGTGCTGCGCCATAGGCTTTTGTCTCGGTGATGTCGGCTTTTTTAGTACCAGGATTTGCACTCTTGATGGAAATGCTGTAATTAATCATAATAGTAAATTTTAAATGGTTGATAGTTAATAAGTTAATTAGTTCGCATGTGTAGGCTGAAAAGATGACACGAGATGTTTCCAAAAGGGACACGTCCCTATTGGCAATGCGACACGTCCCTATGGCCAACGGGACACGTCCCTATTGACAACGCGACTAAAGGATATTGAAAACGTCACATGTGAAGCTGGCCAATTTGACTGCAGTCGGTAAAAAACTTCACATGATTTTTCGTCCTGTCTCCTCAGAACCTTCACGCTTTTATATACAGGGCACCCCCCTTTTTTTTAACCCCAAGGCCCAAAAAAGATACAAAAAAGTGTGGTTTTGCAATCTCCGGATGTCAAAATATGACGTTTTTGCACCGATTTCTCTTTCTTTGTATGCATGTTTTTTGTATCTTTGCAGGCGAAAGGGGAAAAAATGCTCCTTAGGAGCAACAAATCTCAGAGGAGATGCCCTGTTAAATTTTATTGGAAAAATTAGCATCAGCTATTTATTCAGCGCATCGTGAAACCTCGCAAATTTCTATGATGTAGTACATGAGTAAGTCAGCCGATGCCCGTGTATAGCGCGGGCATGACTTATATCTTTGTACTACAGGTTATGCGAGGACCTCACGATGCAAGAGAAGAGTCAAGTCAGCGCTTCTTTTGTGTCCTGAGGTTCCTTTCAATAGACCTGTAAAAAGTCTGAAGATATAGTTCGCATGCTCAAAACTAAACAGAGTGAGAAATAACAATAAAAACATAAACTAAAATTGATTGCGTCTTGAACATCCTTGATTAGGCTGTTGGAGCAGAATTAGCACTTCACACAACACACCAGTCAGACAAGACTTAGGATGTTTGCGCTCTTCACAACGAGGGCGTGGACAGAACGGTTGTTGTCTGGTGTAGGCCCGTGCTAAGCCTTGCTCCATCTCAATCCTCTCTGCGCCCTCTTTTCAAAAAAATGAAAGGAGGTTTTTTATGAGTCAAAAGCAAGGGGATGCTTTATTGATTAAGAACAGAGGCGAATATGTGGCGGATGATGAAATTGCTGATTTTGTCAGCGACTCTCAAATTCCTATATTTTTCCCCAGTCGTGATAATGATGAATATGCAACTATTAAGGTGCTATCTCTTTTTTCTGGCTGTGGTGGTATGGATTTAGGCTTTGAAGGTGATTTCATTGCGCATAACCTCTCCTTTTCGAAAGATGACCCTAACATCTTACCATCATCAAACATGAATAATTGGATAAGGACGCGAAAAACAAAGTTTAAAACTGTTTTTGCAAACGACATCTTACCAGAAGCACAGATAGCCTGGACAACTTATATGCGTCGTTTTGGCTATAGTGATGAAATATTCTACAATAATAGCATTGTGGATTTGGTAAAAATGCAGAAAGACGGAGCCCAGATTTTCCCTGCACAGGTGGATGTTGTAACAGGAGGATTTCCTTGTCAAGATTTTAGCGTAGCTGGTAAAAGAAAAGGATTTGATTCCGAAAAAGATGACTATGGGAAGAAGCGAAAAGAAGACACGCCAAATGAAGAAACGAGGGGGAAACTTTATTATTGGATGAAACAAGTAATAGACATTACTAAACCCAAAGTTTTTATAGCGGAAAACGTAAAAGGACTTGTAAACTTGGGTGATGTAAAGGACATTATACAAAAAGATTTTTCAAGTTCAGATGGTAATGGATATATAGTTTTGCCTCCTCAGGTTTTACATGCTGGTAATTATGGAGTTCCAGAATCTAGGGAAAGGGTAATATTTATAGGAATCCGAAGGGATGCATTACTCCCAAAAGCAAGAAAAGCTCTGGAATCTGCTATAATTCCTGCTGAATACAATCCATATCCCCTACCTTCTCATGCATGCACGATTAATGATGAGCATCTTCTAAAACCAGTTACGACCTATGATGTATTAAAAGATTTACGCGAACCAGAATACTCTACAGACTTGTCTCAAAGAGTATATTCTAAAGCAAAGTATTTATCTAATGGCAGTCAAGGACAAGTTGAAATAAAACTTAATGGACTTGGCCCGACAATTCGCTCTGAGCATCATGGTAACATAGAATTCAGACGTTTGTCTGCAGAGCATGGTGGTCGATATCTACATGAACTCTCAAATGGATTGAAAGAAAGAAGACTGACTCCTCGCGAATGTGCTTTAATACAAACTTTTCCTCCTGACTATCAGTTTGTCATGAAAGGGAATCTGAGAAGAGGCATGAAACTAAGTGCTTCTGGTGCTTATAAAATCATAGGAAACGCTGTGCCTCCTGTTTTGGCATTCAAAATAGCAGTAAGATTGGAGGAATTATGGTCTAAATACTTTGGGATATGATAAATCAAAGCAACATCATTACTATTGATAAATTGGAGACCGCACCAGGCAAAGCAGTAGCTGCTTTCCATGAGTTTATGTCTCTATCTCAGAAATGCTATAATGAGCACTCTCTCTCGGACCCCCAAAGGTACGCAAATCATAATGCTCAAGAAATTGAAAGGGACACAGTACAAATCCTTGAGGAGGTTAAGCCATGTACGGCCTTCGTTAATTCAAAAATAGAGTTAAAAGCTGGACATTTTTTTCCTGACATTATCGCCGGACATCATTACGGGCTTGAGGTAAAAACCACAAAAGAAGATAAATGGACTTCCCTGGGAAATAGTATTTTTGAAGGCGTAAGTGATAATAGCATCAAGAACATATATATTATGTTTGGAAATCTTGGAAGTGTTCCACCACAATTTCGCTTTAGACCATATCAAGATTGTCTAAAAAACATTGCTGTTACTCATTCTCCAAGATATATAATAGATATGAGCATCGCAGATAGTAACGAACAGAACATCTTTCAAAAGATGAACACAACCTATGATTGTTACAAAGAGATGCCTGATACCGAAAAGATAGCTTTGATGAGAGCTCACTATCTAAAGCACTCCAAAGATGGGAATTATGAGATGCCTTGGTGGATGGGCGAAACAGAAGGGATAACCAAACTCTCCTTTTTTTCTGAAGCAAAACTACAGGAAAAAAGAGAAATGATAACACGGGCATTAATACTGTTTCCAAGTTTATACCATTATAGGTCAGATAGCAATAAATATAAGCCCTTAGCTTTGTGGTTATGCACAAGATATGGAAGACTATTATATAATGTAAGAGATGAGTTCTCTGGGTCTGGTCAATTGCAAAATATAAATGGCAAAAGATTAATAAAGCCATATCCTAAAATAGCAAAAACTGTATTAGACTATCGAGCAAATGTAAAGAAGTTATTACAAGACCCTGACAAAGAATTATTAATCGATATTTCTGAGATGTGGGATTTTCCCTATCAACGGGACAACTTGTACGGTTCGTGGATTAATATGGTGACTAAAGAATTTAAGAATAATAAGGATACTTCTTTTATAGATATTAAGACTCATTTACAGAACGAAGACATCGCAGGATGATGAACATTGAGAATCAGCAACGAAATCATATAATGGCTGCGGTTCACTCAAAGGATACGAAGCCAGAAATGATTGTACGACGGGGGTTGTGGAAGAGGGGGTTTAGATACAGATTGAATCATAAACGACTTCCAGGACATCCTGATTTAGTGCTAAAGAAATATCGAACTTGTATCTTTGTGAATGGTTGTTTTTGGCACGGACATAAAGTTGATTTATATAAAAGTATTTCATATTCAGAGTGTTGTAGGATTCCAAAGACGAATACAAGTTTTTGGGTAAATAAAATCAGTCGAAATAAAGAACGAGACAAAGAAGAGCAACGAAAACTTGCGGAAATGGGTTGGCATTGCATAACCGTCTGGGAATGCGAGTTGAAGCCGAAGGAAAGAGTGCAAACAATGGACTCTATCGCCTTTACCCTAAACCACATCTATCTGCAAAAGACAGACAAGTTTCCAAATCTTATGAACCAGATGAGTCCGAATATTTACAAGTAGCTGAAGAACAAATATAACAACTTGTTATTGTAACATACTTTCTTATTCTCTCAAATCACTGTGTCACGAACACTCTCCATCTTCCATCTTTTTCTCCGCGCTCCACATACTTCTTTTGGATTAATTGGTCAAGGAGTTTCTGAATGGCCGCGATGCTGATGCCTGTTACCTCTTTCATGTCTGCTAAAGTCAGTGTAGGTTCTGTACGCATCGCATTCAATATCTTCGTATAGTTAGGCGTACGGAATGCTATCCGCTCGCCATCGTACCACCACACGTTTTCATCTTTCTCGCTCACAAACCTTTTGGCTAATTACTGTAATGCACAAAAAAAGGCGCAGGTATCTGTCCGCTGGTCTATCCTGGCTTGACAGGCTCTCGCATTGCCTAAACCACACAGGATAGACAACACATTAGCCCACGCCAGCACGAACCATATATTACAAGGTATATAGTACTGCACTACGTGGACGCTCCTGTTGTCATCTGCCTGCTGTGGTTTTACGGATTTGCGAGATTCGTCAAGCGCAGCAACAGACGTTTGGAAACGTCCTTCCTATACATTAAGGCTACCCGCCGTCCCTTTCATCGGGCTAACGTGCAACGCGCAAAGGTATGGCTATTTTGCAAATGCTGCAAGGATTTTTGTCTTTTTTGCCTTTTTTGCTGAAAATCATGGAAAAACTACCTCCACGCGGCAAACGCCGACGCTCCACGGAGCATTCGCCCTGCGAACATTTGCAAACTGCTGAGACTGATGCAAACTATTGCAAACGGAAAAGCTTGCATCGCTCAATATTTTGCCGTACCTTTGCACCCAATGAACGACATTCTGAGCATACTCACCAGCCGCGAACTGTTCCTCGTAGCTTTCGCAGCAGTCATGTACATCGCCCTGTTCGCCCTCGTCGTGCAGAACAGCCGCCGCAAGATAGCTGCCATGCAGGAGCGCCTGGACAAGGCACACGCCATGCAGGAGCAGTACGACCTGGAGGCTAACGAAAAGAAGATGGCAGAGTTGGAAAGCCTCATCAAGAAACTGGGCGACGAGAACTCGATGCTCCGCCTGGAGCTGGAAGAGAAGAAGCTGGCGCTGGACTATAATAATAAGGTAGCCGTCCTGGAGAGTGCCAAGCGGCAACAGGCCGAGACGGTCATCTTCTCGTCCGACGTCTACCGACGCCTCCAGAAATGCCTCGATGCGGGCCGACGCCTCGACCACCAGGACTGGGCCGACCTGACGGAGCTCATCGACAGCATCTACTCGGGCCTGACCGAGAAACTCTACAGCCTCTACCCCATGAGCGAGCATGAACTGCACGTCAGCCTGCTCACGAAGATTCACCTGCAGCCCAAGGACATCGCCACGCTGACAGCCCACTCGAAGGAAAGCGTCGCAACGACACGCAGCCGACTCTACTCGAAGGTATTCGGAAGGAAAGGCTCCTCGAAGGACTGGGACGACTTCATCCTGTCGCTCTGAAAGGGAATCGTAACAACGAAATAACGTTATAACGTCATAACGAACACTAAAAAAATAAAACTATGCTTGATTATTTTTCACAACACCTCTGGCAGATGTGGGCCATCCTGGCTGTCGTCTGCCTCATTCTCGAACTGACGGCAGGCGACTTCTTCATCATCTGCTTCTCCATCGGAGCCGTCTTCGCCTGCATCGCCGACGCGCTGGGAGCCGGCATCTACCTGCAACTGGCAGTCTTTGCCCTCTTCACCCTGGCAAGCCTGTTCTTCGTGCGTCCCTTCGCCGTCCGCTTCCTCCACAAGGGTGAGCCGAACCGCGCAAGCAATGCCGACGCTCTGCTCGGTCGCAAAGGACGCGTCGTGGAAACCGTCAAGGCCGACAGCTTCGGACGCGTACAAATAGATGGCGACGTCTGGAAGGCTGTCACCAACGAGCCTCAAGACATCCCCCAGGGACAGAACGTCCGTGTCGTCAGCCGCGAAAGCACCATCATCACAGTGGAAACAATAACCAACAACCAATAACTAATAACCCCTAAAACATGGACATTATGAGCTACATCCTGATTGCAATCATCGTGTGCATCGTCATCTTTGCCAAGATGGCGCTGGTCATCATCCCTCAGTCGGAAACCAAAATCGTGGAACGTCTCGGCCGCTATCACGCCACACTACAGCCGGGCATCAACATCATCATTCCCTTCATCGACCGCGCCAAGTCGATTGTCGTGCTCAACCACGGTCGCTACCAGTACTCCACTACCATCGACCTGCGCGAACAGGTCTATGACTTCCCCAAGCAGAACGTCATCACAAAGGACAACGTGCAGACGGAAATCAATGCCCTCCTCTATTTCCAAATTGTCGACCCCTTCAAGGCAACCTACGAAATCAACAATCTGCCCAACGCCATCGAAAAGCTGACGCAGACGACCCTGCGTAACATCATCGGCGAACTGGAACTGGACGAGACACTGACCAGCCGCGACACCATCAACAAGAAGCTCTCTGCTGTTCTGGACGATGCCACAGACAAGTGGGGCGTCAAAGTGAACCGTGTGGAGCTGCAGGACATCACGCCTCCAGACAGTGTCCTCACCGCCATGGAGAAACAGATGCAGGCCGAGCGTAACAAGCGTGCACAAATCCTTACTTCTGAGGGCCAGAAGGCTGCCGAAATACTGGCTTCCGAAGGCGAACGCACAGCCATCGTGAACAAAGCGGAAGCTGCCAAGCAGGAAGCCATCCTGCAAGCCGAGGGCGAGGCACAGGCTCGCATCCGCGTGGCAGAAGCTGAGGCAAAGGCCATCGAACTGATAACGGAGGCTGTGGGCAAGTCCACGAACCCTGCCAACTACCTCCTCGCGCAGAAATACATCCAGATGATGCAGGAGCTTGCCGATGGCGACAAGACGAAGACTGTCTTCCTCCCCTACGAAGCCACCAATGTGCTCGGCTCGCTGGGCGGCATCAAGGAACTCTTCAAGGCTGCCGAGTAAAACCCCTTATTCCCTTTAACCACGAATTACACGAATTGCACGAATTTATTTCCAGCCCTGCTGTTATCCAGGAAAGGTTAATTCGTGCAATTCGTGTAATTCGTGGTTAGAAGTCACTCGCCCAATATCTGTGCGGCGTGCTCCTTGGTTTTAATCTGTTTGCCGGACATGATTTGCCGGATGATGCCGTTCTCGTCGATGATGAACGTCGTGCGGACGGTGCCCATCACCTTCTTGCCGTACATCGTCTTCTCGCCCCACGCGCCCATCGCCTCAAGGAGGGTCTTGTCCACGTCGGCAATGAGTGGAAAAGGCAAAGCGTGCTTCTCCTTGAACTTCTGATGGGATGCGGCGGAGTCCTTGCTCACCCCTACCACCTCATAGCCAGCCCCTTGCAGCTCGCCATAGCGGTCGCGCAGGCTGCAAGCCTCAGCCGTACAGCCGCTCGTATTGTCCTTCGGATAGAAATAGAGCATGAGTTTGCGGCCCTTGTAATCGCTCAAAAAGATGTCCTTTCCGTTCTCATCCTTGCCCAGCACCTCTGGCGCTTTGTCTCCAACCTTCATAATATTTCTGTTTTGATGCTTATCCGAGGACAAAGATACAACATTTTTCCGAACAGACAACGTGCGGCACAGAAAATCCTCTCCTTCCTTTCTCCTATATATATAATAATGTGTGACTGCTTTTTCAATGTGAAATTATCGTTTTTCAATAAAATAATTGCCTTTTTTCTTGCAGCATATTAAGAAACATCTTACCTTTGCACCGAAATTATTTATCGTTTAACAATAAAACATTACTGTTATGAAGAAGAAACTTAAAGTTTACAGCATCTTGTTGGCAGTCGTTCTCTGTTTTTCCATCGTTAATGGAGTGTACGAGCAGAACTGTTCGAGTTCGAGCGGGGAAAGTGATGAGGAACTTACTTTTGGCCCCTTGCCTGACGAGTTTGTAACGGTAGAGGAGATTGAGGGAGGTGTCAGGACAATCTACAAACCCTTGTTCACGATTCAAGTCGAAGTGTTCCCAAAGAACTTAAAGAAAGACAGGTATCTGGTCAGCAAAGTGGGCGAGCAGGCTTGCCAAGTGGAGATGCGGGAGGTACGCCTCGGAATCCCCAACGAAAAGTTGTTCCGTTCCACTCCTTACATCATGACATTCTGCCTGTTCATCCCTATTCTGGCGCTTTTCATCTGGCTTTTCGTCATCGTCTTCCAAGTGATTCGTTCCATAATCCGGAGTGAAGTCTTCGTCTCCAGTCTTGCAGGAAAGTTGGAGCGAGCCGGCATTCTGCTTGTTGTTATCCAGCTTTTATGCTATGCCGGAGCCTATGTCATAACCTATTCACTCAAGCAGTTGGTTCATCTGGCATACTATGAAATCAAGGGCGTGGCCTATCCCTCAGACATCTTCATCATCGTCGGTCTCATCCTGATGATAGTCTCACAGATTGTCCTCATGGGCAAGGATTTAAAAGAAGAACAGGAGCTAACCATTTAATCTATAGCCATGAGTATAATTGTTAATGTAGATGTGATGATGGCCAAGCGGAAAATGTCATCACAGGAATTGGCCGAGAAGATTGGCATAACGGCTGCCAACCTCTCCATTCTCAAGACGGGCAAGGCGAAAGTCGTCAGGTTCTCAACTCTCGAAGCCATCTGCCAGGCACTCGAATGCCAGCCCGGCGACATCCTGGAGTACAGAGAAGACACGGAAGAATAAGGGACTCAAGTTTCGGGAATAATGAGAGCCTTAGGTAGAAACAGCCTGAAAGGCTCTCTCCAGCGGAACTTCCGAAACTTAAATTAAAAAAGGAAAAAAAAGTGAAAAGATAAATATGAAACAAGCAATCATCGCGTGCCTTCTGTTCATAGCAGCAGGGGCGGCACAGGGAAAGCAAATCGTGTGGGAGCAGCCCACTACGGAGTTCAGTACAAGCGACGGCTTCTTCAATTTGGCTCTCGACATCACGAAGGTCGAGCTGAAGGAGAACGAGACGCTCGTCTATATGACAGTCAGCCAGCGGTCGGACTACGATAAGTATTGGTTCCAGTTCGCCAGCGGCTCTTATCTGAAGGCTAACGGCAAGCAGTACGCCATCACGTCTGCCGACGGCATACAGCTCGACACGCACCAGCAGACAGGCCCCGACGGCACAAGCGACGTCGTGCTCCACTTCGAGCCGCTGCCCCTATCGACCAAGTCCTTCGACTTTACCGAGGGAGACTTCAGCGGCGCATGGTCCATCACGGGCATCAAGCCTGTGGAAGAACGCTGGCGCCAACTGCTGCCTTCCTATTGGCGCGACGCTGAGGGCGACTGGAAGATTGCCTTCCTTGAGGACCAGGCCATATATGACTGCCGGTTCTGGCGTTACAAGAAGCTCGACATCAACCAGAAGACTGGCGAGGCTGAAATGCTGCTATCGTCCGGAACGGACGATATAAAGGTCATTGTCGGCAAGGACAAGAAGGGCAAGCGCACCATACAGATAGGCGACCAGAAGGCTTCGTACAGCATGATAACCAGCCGCTTCATGCCCGACTACCCGCAAAAGGACACGCGCACCGAATTCGTGGATACCGACTACAAAGCAGACACGGTGACGGTTGTCGGTTGGATAAAGGACATGCCGGACAAGTACAAGGGCGAGAAGACCTTCGAGTTCGGCTATAACAACCTCTTTACGGGCGACCAGGAATCAGTCTATGCCGACCTCGACGAGCAGGGACGCTTCAAGGTCAGCTTCCCGCTACTGAACAGTACGGGGTTCTTCTGCGACTGGTCGCGCTGCTTCATGCGGACGATGCTCGAGCCGGGCAAGACCTACTTCCTGCTCTACGACTTCAAGGAGGGACGCCGCTACTTCATGGGCGACGACTGCCGACTACAGAACGAGCTCTTCAAGTTCCCCGTTGACTGGCAGACAGTAAGTATGGAACGCGGGGATAAGGACTTCGACAAGTACATAGCATCGACCGACAGCCTGCTTCAGACGCAGTTCGCAAAGCAGGAGCGTCTATTCGAGGAACATCCCTCGCTCTCCAATCGCTACAGGCAATATCGCCGGGGCAACACGCTTTGGCAGCAGGCATATTGCTTCGGCCAGGCTCGCTTCCGCGGCGAAAACAGCCGATTCCCCGAGGTTGCACGCCGGTATGCATACAACACCTTCTGGACGAAGCTCGAGTCTCCCTTGACGCTTCACCGTGAGACACAAATGTTCCTGCGAGACTATCTTGGTGATGCTGTCGTGCCGGTCAGCCGCACTTTCAGGATGAACTACCTCGACCACCTCGGCGAGATAGCCGAGAATGACGAGGAGCTTGACGTCCTGAACCGTTGGAAAGAGTGGATAAAGACAGCACAGGAGCGCATCGGTCAGGCTTCTACAGAGGAAGAGAAGGAGCGTATTGCCGATGAAGAGAATACGAAGAATGCCGGCCTCATCCAAGCTTTTGAGAAAATTCTCAACAGTCCAAGGGTAGAGAAGTTCTTTTCAGGCAAGTCGCTCCTCTCCAATATGAAGGATCAGGCGCACCGCCTCGACTCGCTTGGCGCCGAGCCGTTCCTGAAGAGCCTCTGGCTTACGCAGCAGGTTTATGAAGAGCTCGAACACGACCGCGTCTCGCTGCTCCCCGAGGTGCTCGACTCCTTGAAGATGATGATAGCCAACCCCATCGGCATTGAGATGATTGAGAAGAAGAACGACTACTACGCCGCCCTTGAGAACCGCGAGTTCGACAAGCTCGTGCTCAAGTCGTCGGACGACGTGAAGGACCTCACCGAAGGCGAGGCTTTGCTGCGGAAGCTCCTGGAACCCTACAAGGGAAAGTTCGTCTTGCTCGACGTCTGGGGCACTTGGTGCGGACCCTGCAAGGAGGCACTCTCCCATAGTCAGGAGGAATATGAGCGGCTGAAAGACTTCGACATCGCGTTCCTCTACCTCGCCAACCGCAGCCCTCAGGAGTCGTGGGAAAACGTCATCAAGGAGTACAACGTCAGCGGAGAGAACGTGGCACACTACAACCTGCCGTCCGAGCAGCAGAGCGCCATCGAGCGTCACCTCGACATCCGCGCCTTCCCGACCTACAAGCTCTTCGACCGCAACGGCAACATGCTCGACCTGGATATCGATGCGCGCGACCTCGACGACCTCGTTAAACTGCTGCAGCAGATGCAGTAACTCAGTCCACTAAGGCTGCCACGTCACCCGATGTGGCAGCTTTTTTTGTGCCATTCGGCAGGTGATGTTCGTTGCAGCGTCGCGACAATTCAATTGCACGGTCGCGACGCTGCAATTGCACGGTCGCGACGCTGCAATCAACTTAACTGTATTTTCTTGGCAAAACGCTTGGTGGAGTAGGGAATAAAGGAAATGGCAGAAATGATTTCATAAATGAAATCTGTTTAATCCACACAATCTGTGGTGCAGTCTCTAATCTTGGTGCAGGGCTTTGTCCACGCTACCACGTTCGAGGAGGCGTTCCTGTGCTTCGTCGTAGCTCAGGCCGAGCGATTCCTGTATCATGCGGGTGCCGCGGTCCACGAGTTTGGCATTGGTGAGTTGCATCTTGACCATGCGATTGCCTTCGACTCTGCCCAAGCGAATCATCAGCGAGGTGGAAATCATGTTGAGCACCATCTTCTGAGCCGTGCCACTCTTCATGCGGCTGGAGCCCGTAACAAATTCAGGACCTACAATGGTCTCGATGGGGAACTTTGAAGCCGCTGCCAAAGGTGTATGCGGATTGCTTGTGATACAGCCTGTCAGCAAACCTCGCTTTCTTGCTTCGCTGACGGCTCCAACGACGTAAGGTGTTGTACCAGAAGCGGCTATGCCGAGCACCGTGTCGTCCTTCGTCGGCAAAAACGTCAGCACGTCCTGCCAGCCTTTCTCGGGGAAATCCTCAGCATTCTCGACTGCCGAGCGCAGAGCCTTGTCGCCTCCGGCAATGATACCAATCACCCTGTCGGCAGGCACGCCGAATGTCGGAGGCAGTTCGCTGGCATCGAGCACACCGAGGCGTCCGCTCGTGCCTGCACCGACGTAGAAGAGCCTGCCGCCTCGCTTCATCCTCGGCTCCACGGTCTCCACAAAGGCTTGAACCTCAGGCAGAGCCTTACGCACAGCCTCAGCCACCAGCGCATCTTCGTCGTTGATGTGCCTCAGCAGTTCCCCTACCGACATCCGCTCCAGGTGGTCGAAATGCGACGGCTGCTCTGTAATCTTGTCTTTCACTTCCATGCCGCAAAGATACAACTTTTTCTAGAACAAAAGAAAAAAGATGGTGCAGATTTCCTCTGCTTGTCTCAAGCTTTTCTAGGTAATTGTTGTAATGTGAAGAAAAAAGCGTAACTTTGCAGCCGACAACAAATCATACAAAATGCAGGTTATAAAGACGATAGGCAATAGGGACTTGCCCCGCAGAGAGAAGACTTTGTTCCTCTGTTCCAAGCGGACGCCGGTAGAACTCTACGAACACGTATTCCGATGGACAGACAGCCTGACGGAAAGGGACTGCATCGCCTGCTTCAACTCCACCGACATGGAGGCCGAGGTGCTGAAAGCTCTACTGGTTGCAAAGGTGCCTACTGTCCTATATGTAATGAACCGTTTCACAGATGTCAACAACTGCCAGATTGAAAAAGCCCTGCATGAGAATCGCATGGCTATTGTTGTCCTGCGACGCGATGAGCCACAAGGCAAGGGACAGACACCAAGGCTGCGGAATGAGTATGTGCTTTCGCTCTGCCAGCATGTGGTTTGCGGCTATGTCAACAAGAACGGCAGCGTGTTCGGACTGCTGGCCGGCCGATACGACGTGGAAAGGCTGATTGACGACAGGCAGGCACAGATGGCTGCAGAACCCTGCACACACGAACGATGGACAGTGGCACAAGATAAGAAGCTCCTGCGAATGTTCTATGATGACATGGGCATACATGCCATTCATAAGCAGTTGCATCGGACCTATGCAGCCATCAATCTGCGTATTCGGTCTATCACACAATCGGAAGAAGTGCTGAAGGGACGAGAGTTTGAAGATTTCGTCCTGACTCTGTTCAATGTCCAGGAAGGCGGGAGACTTGTGCTTCAAGAATGGCAAGGCGACAAGTCCATGGGAACGATTCTACCGGAGAACAACAGCCATCCCGACTTCGTGTTCCGCTGCGGCCAGGAAGAATTTGCCATAGAATGCAAATGGAGAGAAAAGCTAAAACCAGACCTGAGCAAAGACCTGTTCCCTGCAAACAGAATAGAAAACTATCGGCACTTCTCCGAGACGCGAAACATGCCTGTCACCATCATTCTTGGCATAGGCGGCGAACCATGTAATCCAGATTTGCTTTACAGGATTCCTCTGGAAAGCCTGACCTCCATCATGTCCGGCATAGTCTCTCTAAAAAGCTTCCTCTGTCCCATGAAAACATTCGATGCCTCAACCTTTGTCCGGCAAAAGGTATCAGAAGAGAAAGCTTACACGATAGAGGAAAAGCGCAAACAATATCCCAATGCATATAAGCCATGGACCCCTGACGATGACGAACAGTTCATCGCCTTTTGTAAAGAAGGGACAGACACAAAGGAACTCTCCGCCCTCTTTAAGCGCAGCGAAGGAGCAATCCGCTCGCGAATAAGAAAACTCACGGAAACAAATGGTGAAGAATTCATGTGGAACTGGCACATCTGTATGGGATAGCCTGAAAACATCCTGAACAGGCTCTGCTTGCCGTCTATGATTAGCCCACGGATGGTGTAGCCTCGTTCCTTTATGCTGCTGACAGCATCCTCGTAGTCCTTCGTCGTCTCACTCTTCACAAAGGCCATGTACAGAGGCTTCCCTGTCTGACTGTCCAGTGCCAGCAGCACACCGAAATTGCGTCCCCAATAGGTAACGTCCAGATGTACGAATCCCTCACCTGACAGAGGTGTCTGTACCCATTCACGCTTGATGTCATGCAGCCTGCGCTTGATGGTGGCTACGCTCATGCCGAAACGGACTGATAGCTCCTTGATGGTCTGCTTTCCCTGCTGATAGGCTTCCCAAAGAGCATCCTCGCTTACCTCCAATCCAGCACGGAACTGGTAGCCGCAGTCCTGACATTTATACAACTGTACGCCCTTGCGCACACCATACTTGATTGTGTGCTTACTTCGACACACATTCCTTCTTATTCATACTAACTTTTGTTTTCAGGCTTTTGAAATGCCTGCGAAGTTAGTATTTGTCATGGTCTAAGACTTGTCACAACCTGCAAAATGAGCTATAGAGCATTTTCAACCGTCTATGCCTTCAAACGTTTGAATCGCTCAAAACACCAGTTCTAATCGAACTTTGGGGGCTGTTCCACCCTGCAAAATGAGCTATAGGTCGTTTTTTGCTGAGAAAAGGACGATATTACTAAAAAGCAACTTAGGTTACGGAAGCAAACGTAGTAAAAAGGAGGATAGCTTAGGTTGCAGGAAGCACAACAGAAAAAGCAAAGAAGATGAACCGTATGGCTCATCTTCTTCTTTCTTTGCTCGTGCCCGGAACGGGAATCGAACCCGTACGGCCATCACTGGCCAAGGGATTTTAAGTCCCTCGTGTCTACCAATTCCACCATCTGGGCAGCCTTTGCAGAGGCTGGTTCGCTAACCAGCGGGGCAAAGGTACGAAAAAGTTTAAAGTTTAAAGTTTAAAGTTTAAAGTTTTTTTCTCTTTTGGGCAAAATTGTGTCCAATTCTATGTCAATATGAAGTAAATGACGGCTGCGGGGATGGCAAGCAGGGCGCTGTCGAAGCGGTCGAGCATGCCACCGTGGCCTGGCAGGACGTGGCCACTGTCCTTGATGCCCAGCTGACGCTTGATGAGGCTCTCCACGAGGTCGCCCCATGTGCCGAAGAAGACGACGACGAGGGCAAAGCCGAGCCAGCGAAGCAAGGGCATCGTCTCGGGTTGCCACCTCCAGATGATGACGGCTGCCAGCAGGGTGAAGAGTCCGCCACCGATGCTTCCTATCCACGACTTCTTGGGAGAGACGCGGGGAAACAGTTTGTAGGGAATGTACCTCGAAAACGTGCAGCCGCAGAGGTAGGCAAATGTGTCGTTCACCCAAATGAAGATGAAGAGGGCAAGAGGATATATCCAGTTGTAGGCCATGCTGCCTGTTGTCTCGTCATAGACGATGCTGAGCAAGGGCAGCAGGGCAAAGGGGAGGGCGATGTAGAGCTGCGAAGCGAAGCAGAGTGCCCAGCCTTTCAGCGGCTCGCGACTGTGGCGGTAGAGTGTGCTGATGAGGAGGTAGAGCATCAGCAGGCCATAGAGTGCGAACATCTGTGCTGTCTGCTCGCTGGCGATGGCACTGAGCCATACGGCAGCTACGAGCACGACGCCTGCCATCGCATTGATGGGGCGAGGCATATTGGCCTGTAGATGGGTGTTCATCAGTGTGCCGAACTCCCACAAGGTGGCGGCTGCAACGATGGCAAAGAAGAAGAAGGCGCTGACGGGACTGTAGCAGGTGCAGCCCACCAGCAGCAGGACATAAACGACACCGGTCAGGGTGCGGATGATGAGATTCTTCATAATAGACCCCCCATCCCCCTTTAGGGGGAGTTCTCAGGGGCAAAGAGTTAAGGGTTAATACTTGTTTCTTCTTGGTTGGTCTCTTCCTCGGGAGCGGGCTTCGAGTCGAGCAACTCTTCTGTGCGGCTGGTCCAGGGACGTGGGCCGAAGATGCGTTCCACGTCTTCTGCGAAGATGACCTCGCGCTCGACGAGTAGCTGGGCAAGGGCTGCGTGTCCTTCAGCGTTCTTGCTTAGGATGTCCTTCGCCCTGGCGTACTGCTCAGCAATCATTGCCTTCGTCTCCTCGTCGATGAGCTGTGCCGTGGCCTCGGAATACGGGCGCTGGAAGCCGTACTCCTGGTTGTCGTAGTAGCAGAGGTTGGGCAGTTTGTCGCTCATGCCCATGTAGGTTATCATGCTGAAGGCTTGCTTGGTGACGCGCTCCAGGTCGTTCATGGCGCCGCTACTGATGTGACCGCAGAAGAGTTCCTCGGCAGCGCGGCCTCCAAGGGTGGCGCACATCTCGTCGAGCATCTGTTCGCGAGTGGTAATCTGACGTTCTTCGGGGAGATACCAAGCAGCACCGAGGGCACGGCCTCGCGGCACGATGGTGACCTTGACGAGCGGGTTGGCGTACCTGAGGAGCCAGCTGATGGTGGCGTGACCTGCTTCGTGTAGGGCGATGGTGCGCTTCTCCTCGGCAGTCATCACCTTGGTCTTCTTCTCCAGTCCGCCGATGATGCGGTCCACGGCAGCCAGGAAGTCGTCCTTGTCCACAGCCTTCTTGCCGTTTCGGGCAGCGATGAGAGCCGCCTCGTTGCAGACGTTTGCGATGTCTGCACCACTGAAGCCAGGCGTCTGGCGGGCGAGGAAATCGACGTCGAGCGACTCGTTGGTCTTGATAGGCTTGAGGTGTACCTGGAAGATTTCCTTTCGTTCGTTCACGTCGGGAAGCTCGACATGAATCTGGCGGTCGAAGCGTCCGGCACGCAGCAAGGCTTTGTCCAGGATGTCGGCACGGTTTGTTGCAGCCATGATAATGACGCCGCTGTTAGTCCCGAAGCCGTCCATCTCGGTGAGGAGTTGGTTGAGTGTGTTCTCCCGCTCGTCGTTGGCTCCCATCTGCACGCCTCGGCTGCGGGCGCGGCCCACGGCATCAATCTCGTCGATGAAGATGATGCAAGGAGCCTTCTCCTTAGCTTGACGGAAGAGGTCGCGCACTCGGCTTGCACCGACGCCCACAAACATCTCGACGAAGTCGCTGCCCGACATGCTGAAGAAAGGCACGTCAGCTTCGCCGGCAACGGCCTTGGCAAGCAGCGTCTTACCTGTTCCGGGAGGGCCTACGAGCAGCGCACCTTTGGGAATCTTGCCGCCCAGCTCAGTGTAGCGTTGCGGATTCTTGAGGAACTCCACAATCTCTTGCACCTCAAGCTTAGCGCCAGCTTGTCCTGCTACATCAGCAAAGGTGACTTTGTTCTCGTCGTTCTTCTCGAAGAGCTTGGCACGACTCTTTCCCACGTTGAAGATGCCCATCGGTCCGCCTCCTTCGCTTCCGCCGCCCATTCTTCGCATGAGGAATATCCAGAAGAAGATGATGAAGATGAGCGGACCGAAGCTCCAGAAGAAGTGCATGAAGTCGTCTTCTCCCTGACGATACTCAATCTCGCCCTTGAAGTTCTCGAGAGCCTGCTGTTCGCTTATGAAGTCCTCGAGCTTGTCGGCCGACGGGACTTGCACCACGACATAAGGCCGTGTGCCTTGTTGTACTTTCTGTTCCTTGAAGACGTCGCGTATGTGAGCGGGTTCGACGTACATATGCAAGGCCCCCTCTTTCTTATTGACGACGATGCGCGAGGCATATCCTTGCTCCACATAGCTTTTGAACTGGCTGTACGTTGCGCTTCGCGATGAACTGCCCGAGAGCAGGGAACTGTCGCCGCTCATGAACAGATAGCCCAGCGTGATGGCGATGATGAGGTAGATCCAAGTCAGACTTATCGGTGAGCCAGGTTTCTTGTCCTTCTTATTCTTGTTGGTATTCTTGTTGTCGTTCATAATCAGTCGAGGTTAGGAATGCTTTTGAGGTTGGCATCGGCCCAGAGATGTTCGATGTCGTAGAACGAGCGAAGTTCAGGGAGGAAGATGTGTACGATGACGTCGGCATAGTCCATTGCCACCCATGCGGCATGGCCCAGTCCGCTGACGGCGATGGGTTTGGCTGCAACCTTCTCCCGACAAGTGTCGCCGACAGAATGTGCCAAAGCCCCCACCTGCTGAGGTGAGCCGCCCGAACAGATGACGAAGTATTGGCAAATGGCATCGGGGATGTTTGTCAGGTCCGCCACGACGATGTCCCGTCCCTTCTTCTCTTGCAGTCCTTCCACTACGGCCTGCACCAGCTCATGTTCTTTTTCCTTCATTGGCAATATATAATATATGTATATATGTAAAATTGGGTGCAAAGTTACGAATAAGCGCGCAAAATGCAAAATTATTAAGTTTTTTTTGGCAAAATATTTGGTGAGTTTATAAAAATGCCGTACCTTTGCAGCGCAATTGGGCTATGGTGTAATGGTAACACTGCAGATTCTGGTCCTGCCTTTCCTGGTTCGAGTCCGGGTAGCCCAACGCTGAAAGGTAAAGGCTGTGCTGAGGAAGTGCGGCCTTTTTCAAACATAAAGAAGTTAAACAATTTTATATATCACAATGGACGACTATCACGCGGATAATTACAGTTCTTAGTGCTCTGGAGTCTGCATCGCTTTGCACACTCCACGAGGAGCCGAGGATTTATGTGCAAGAACCCCAAAAAAGCAGAGGAGGAACAAGACGATGCGAACATACTGGAACACTTCGAATGGTCTGCGTACCATTGGAAAATGGCAGCCTGGCTGCTGGGTGCAGGTGACCTGCCCGACGGAGGAAGACAAGAAATTCCTGGAGCAAGAGCTCAAGATTCCCGATTACTACATTAGCGATATTGCCGATACGGACGAACGTGCCCGCTACGACATTGATGAGGGCTGGGTGCTCATCATCTTGCGTATCCCTTATGTCAAGGAGACGAAGAGCCGGACGCCTTACACGACGATTCCTCTGGGTATCATCATGAAGGGCGATGTGCTCATCACGGTCTGCAACTTCGAGACCGACATGATGATAGATTTCGTCTCCTACCAGCAGAAGCGTGGCCTGGGCTTCGTCGATAGTGTGGATATGATATTCCGCCTGTTCCTCTGTTGTGCCGTATGGTATCTGAAGCGCCTCAAGCAGATCAGTACCCGCATAGACAAGGCCAAGCAGAACCTCGACCGCAATATCAGCAACGCCGACCTTATTGCTCTGAGTCGCTTGCAGGATAGTCTGACCTATTTCGTCACGTCCATCCGAGGCAATGAGAATCTGCTTTCGAAGCTTAAGTTCAAACTGCCCATCGACGAGCTTGATGCAGATATGATTGAGGACGTAAGCATTGAGATGAGCCAGGCCCGCGAGACTACGAACATCTACACAAACATCCTGGACTCCACGATGGACACCTATGCCAACCTCATCAACAATAATATGAACTCGGTGATGAAGATGCTTACCAGCATCAACATCATCCTGATGTTCCCCACGCTCATTGCCTCGCTCTTCGGCATGAACCTGGTCAATGGCATGGAGAATGTAAGGTGGGGCTTCCCGCTTGCGCTTGTCCTCTCCATCAGCGTCACCATTTCGTTCCTGTGGTATTTCAAGCGTAAAACGTGGATTTAATAGTAAATTCACAATTCATAATTCATAATTCATAATAGAAATTTCAACAATCGTGATAAAAAACAAGCTCTTTCCTTGCAGGTTAGGGCTTTTTTTGTTTACTTTGCGACCGCTAAGCCTCTCCCCAACCCTCCCCTAAAGGGAAGGGAGTAAATAGTAAATCGTAAATAGTTAAATAGTAAATGACATGATGGACTCTTTAGAGACTAACGAGACTACTGCCCTTGAGCAGTCTTCTGAGATTACGAATGAACAACAGGTAGAACCCGCAGCAGAAGTTGCAGCCCCCGAGGTTGAGGAGACGACTCCAGCAGTGGAAGTGGCTGAGACAGTTGCTCCCGAGGCTGAAGAGACGGCTCAGGAAGTGGAGGTGACTGAGGCTGAGCAGCACACCATAGAGCAGACCTTCAGGACGAAGGACGAGGTGGTGGCCCGCGTGAAGGAAATTGCACAGAGTGGCGAAGCCGGAGACAGAGCTGAGCTCAACCTGCTGAAGCAACTCTTCTACAAGTTCCACAATGCCGAGGTGCAGGAGGCCTTCAAGGCTTTCGTCGAGGCTGGTGGCGAGGAGGATAAGTTTATGCCGGAACTTGACCAGGCAGAGCCTGCATTCCGCGAAGCTATGCAAACCATCCGCGAACGCCGTGCTGCCATCCAGGAGACGCTGGAGAAGCAGAAGCAAGATAACCTTAAGCGCAAGCTCGAGATACTGGAGCGCATCCAGCAGCTCGCCTCTACGCCCGAGGAAGCCAACCAGAACTTCGATGAGTTCAAGGCCCTGCAGACGGAATGGAAGGAGATAAAGGCTGTGCCGGCAGAGCGTGCTACGGAGCTGTGGAAGAACTATCAGCTTTACATAGAGCAGTACTACGACCTGCTGAAGCTCGGTCATGAGCTGCGCGACTACGACTTCAAGAAGAACCTCGAGACGAAGATGCGTCTCATCCAGCAGGCTGAGGCGCTGGCAGAGAATCCCGATGTGCTGCAGGCTTTCAATCAGTTGCAGACGCTCCATCAGGAGTGGAAGGAGACGGGCCCCGTAGCAAAGGAAATCCGCGAAGACGTGTGGGCGAAGTTCAAGGAAGCCTCTACCATCATCAACAAAAAGCATCAGGCTTACTTCGATGCCATCAAGGCTCGCGAGGAGGAAAACCTTGCGAAGAAGACAGCCCTCTGCGAGCAACTCGAGGCTTTCGAGACTGACGGGCTGAAGACGTTTGCCGACTGGGACGGCATCACGCAGAAGATTAAGGACCTGCAGGCAGAGTGGAAGACCATCGGCTTTGCCCCTCAGAAGATGAACACCGCCATCTTCGAGCGCTTCCGCCAGGGATGCGATGCCTTCTTCGAGAAGAAGAACGCCTTCTTCAAGGACCTCAAAGAGGAGCTGAACGCCAATCTGGCGAAGAAGAAGGAACTCGTGGAGAAGGCAGAGGCTCTGATGGAGAGCACCGAGTGGCGCTCTACGGGCGACATCCTCATCAACCTGCAGAAGCAGTGGAAGGAGATTGGCACCGTTCCCCGCAAGTATAGCGAGGACCTCTGGAAGCGCTTCACGTCGGCTTGCGACCACTTCTTCGAGGCTCGCCAGGCTGCTACGGCCGACGTCCGAAACGAAGAGAAGGCCAACAAAGAGCAGAAGCTCGGCATCATCGACCAGCTCAGGCAGCTCGCCGAGACTGAAGGCGAGAACGTGATAGCACAGGTCAAGGAGCTGCAGCAGAAGTGGAGCGAGGTGGGACACGTACCCTTCCGCGACAAGGAGAAGCTCTATAAGGAGTACCGAGAACTCTGCGACAAGATCTACGATGCCTACGGCGTGAGCCAGGCCAAGCGCCGCCTCGACGGCTTCCGCAAGAATTTGGCGGAAAAGATGGAGAGCGCCGGCAACTCACTCGAAAATGAGCGTCAGAAGATGCAGCGTGCCTATGAGCGTATGACGGCCGAAATCAAGACCTACGAGAACAACATAGGCTTCCTCAACGCCGGCAGCAAGAAGGGCAACTCACTCGTAGAGGCCATGAACAAGAAGGTGGAGAAGCTCCGCAGCGAGCTCAATCTACTGGCTCAGAAAATCAAGGCCGTCGACGAACAGATGAGAGAGGAATAGAATGCCCCTCTGGCAAGGGAGTTTCAAAGACCTATACCTCTTTGCTCAAAGACCTATACCTCTTTGCTCAAAGACCTATACCTCTTTGCCCAAAGACCTATACCTCTTTGCCCAAGGAATACTAATACCTTGACCGGTGCCCTATAGGGGAACAAGAATCCCCCTATACAGAAGAGAGCAAACCGCCTGCCCGAAGAATTGCCTTCAAAGCAGGAAGTTTGCTCTTTTTGTGTTCTTAAAGTCACATTTTAGCAACCCAAAACACTTGTTCTATTGCGAAAAAGAGAACAAAAGCACAAAATAAATGACCCCGATAGTGCATATTCGCATAATTATTTGTATCTTTGCAGCCGAATAGTGCGCACAATGCGCGCACGTATATAAAGAAAAGAAGCATGAAGTGCACCGTCGAGACCGTCCGGACAAAACGTCAGATGAACGACTTTGTGAAGCTTCCCCGGAAGATTTACAAAGGCAGTCCGTACTATGTCCCCGACCTGGACGTGGACGTCAGAGGCTGGTTCGACCCCAAGCACAACCCAGGGCTGAAGCACAGCGAGGTGGTTCCCTTCGTGGCCTACGACGAGAAGGGCGAACCCGTGGGGCGCATCGTCGGCATCATCAACCACAAAGCCAACCAGATATGGAAAGGCTCGTGTGTCCGCTTCGGCTGGATTGAGTTCGTGGACGATACCGACGTCTCGGCCGCCCTACTGAAGGCCGTCGAGGACTGGGGCCGCCAGAAAGGCATGGACTCCATACAAGGCCCGCTCGGCATCTCCGATTTCGACAAGGAAGGCATGCTCGTGGAGGACTTCGATCGGATGGGCTCCACCATCACCATATACAACCCGCCCTACTACCCCGAGCACATGGCACAGCACGGCTACGGCAAGGAAGTGGACTGGGTGCAGGTGAGGATAGCCATCCCCGAAGACGTGCCGGCACGCTTCGCACGTGTCAAAAAGCTCGTCACAGAGATGTACGGACTGCAGGTCAAGAAGCTCACCCCGCACGAAGTATTCAAGGAGCACTACGGACGCAAGATATTCCAGCTCCTCAACGAAGCCTACAGCCAGCTCTTCGGCTATACACCCCACGACGAAGAGGAAGCCGACGCCTTCGTCTCGGAATACATCAGGATGCTCGACCTCAACATGCTCCCCATGATAGAGGACCACGAAGGCAACCTCATCGCATGCAGCATCACCATGCCAAACATATCGAAGGCAATGCAAAAGGCCGATGGAAGCCTGTTCCCCCTCGGATGGTACCACCTGCTCAAAGCACTCAAGTGGCACCATGGGAACGAAGTGGAACTGCTCCTCATAGCAGTCCATCCCGAGTGGCAAGCGCTGGGTGTCAACGCCCTCATCTTTGCCGACCTCATCCCTATCTTCAACGAAAAGGGAATCCAGTACGCAGAGACAGGGCCCATGCTCGAAGACAACCTCAAGGTGCTCACGCAGTGGAAAGCTCTCAACCCCACTACCTACAAACGCCGCCGTTGCTTCAGCAAAGAAATACAATAAAGAAAAATCGAATAAAAAACATAAAAAAGAATGGCAAATAGAGTAGTAATAACAGGCATGGGCATATGGTCATGCATCGGAACAACCCTCGACGAAGTGCGCGACGCACTCTATCAGGGCAAGAGTGGCATCATCTTCAGCCAGGAACGTAAGGACGCCGGATTCCGCTCGGCACTCGTGGGCAACGTACCCAAAGTAGACCTCAAACCCTACGTCCCCCGCAACCTCCGCAACTTCATGCCCGAAGAGGCAATGTACGGATATATCGCAACCAAGCAGGCACTCGACAATGCCGGCATCGACGAAGACTACCTCAACACCCACGAAGTGGGCATCATCTACGGTAACGACTCGGTGGCTGAGGCAACAATGCAAAGCCTCGACAAGTTCCGTCAGGCTGGCAGTACAGTGGCTTGCGGCAGTGGAGCCATCTTCCAAAGCATGAACTCCAACATCACCATGAACCTGGCATGCCTCTTCAAACTGCGCGGCATCAACCTCACAGCATCGGCAGCCTGCGCATCAGGCTCGCAAAGCATAGGCCTGGCAGCACTCCTCATCTCGCAGGGCTTGCAGGACTGCGTGGTCTGCGGCGGTGCAGAAGAGAACAACATGTACGGCATCGCATCCTTCGACGGCATACAGGCATTCTCCATCCGCGAGAATGAACCCGAGAAGGCAAGCCGCCCCTTCGATGCCAGCCGCGACGGACTCGTGCCCAGCGGCGGCGGTGCAACAGTCATCCTGGAAAGCTATGAGCACGCCGTCAAGCGCGGTGCCAATATCATAGCAGAGATAGTAAGCTGGGGCTTCTCGGGCAATGGCGACCACATCTCCACACCCAACGTGGCAGGACCGGCACGCTCGCTCGAACTCTGCCTCCGCAATGGCGGCGTAGACCCCAAGCAAGTGGGATACATCAACGCACACGCCACCAGCACCGTCATCGGCGACCGTCGCGAGGCTCAAGCCATCGCACAACTCTTCGGCGAACGAACCGTCCCCGTCACATCAACAAAGAGCCAGACAGGACACGAAATGTGGATGGCTGGAGCAAGCGAAATCATCTACTCGACCCTGATGATGAAGAATGGCTTCATCGCCGGCAACATCAACTTCGAGAAGCCCGACGAAGAGACAGCATGCATCAACGTCCTGCCCGAAACGAAGGAGACACATTTCGACATGTTCCTCTCCAACAGCTTCGGCTTCGGAGGCACCAACTCCACCATCATCGTGAAGAACGTCTGAGACATATCATCAATTAATGCATTAATCAATAATAACTAAATCAAAACAAAATGACAAGAGAAGAAATCATCGCAGAAATCAATGCCGAACTGGCAGAAGAGTTTGAAATCGACGAGGCTACCATCACTCCCGATGCTCCCATCTATCAGACCCTCGAGCTCGATAGCCTGAGCCTCGTTGACCTCATCGGTATCGTGCAGACAAAGTATGGTGTGCTCATCTCCAAGGCTGAGCTTCCCACCATCAAGACATTTGCTCAGCTCTACGACTACATCGAGCAGCACCAGAAATAGTTAAGAGTTCAAAGTCCATAGTTAATAGTTAGGCTATGCCCTAACACCCTACGGCTGTGGACTATGGACTATGGACTATGAACTATGAACTATAACGTCCTGATTATCGGCAGCGGACTGGGCGGACTGGAATGTGGCGCACTGCTCGCCAAGCGAGGACTCAAGGTGCTCGTGCTCGAAGGTTCCAACCAGCCAGGCGGCTGCATGCAAAGCTTCCGCAGAGGCGGAATGCACTACGATACAGGACTGCACTATGTGGGCGGCTTAGCTCCCGGGCAAACAATGCATCGCGCTTTTGCAGAGCTCGGACTGCTCGACTTGCCCTGGCAAAGGATGGACGAAGACTTCGACCACGTCATCATCGAAGGTCGGCACTTCGCTTTCCATCAAGGCTACGAAGCATTCGCCGAAGGACTGGCAAAAGACTTCCCGCATCAGCGAGAAGCACTCCAAGCCTTTGTCCAACGTTTGCAGAACATCACGGCAGACGACATGGACGTCTGTGCCTATGATTACCTCAGGCAGACATTCTCCGACGAACTGCTTCTGAATGTGGTAAGCGCTGCTGCAATGAAGACAGAGCTTCGCCGCGAATCGCTTCCCCTCTTCAACTTCGCCCATACATGCTCCAGCTATATCGAAAGCAGTTGGCGACTGAAAGGAGATGGCAACCTGCTGGTGAACAAGCTCATCGGCACTATTGAGGAAGCGGGTGGCGAAGTGAAAACAAGCAGCAAGGTGGTTAGCCTCGTCGAAGCAGACGGTCGCATAGCTAATGTCACCTGTGCCGACGGACAAACCTACAGGGCGGAGTACTTCATCTCCGACATACATCCCGCCGTCCTATGCCAGCTGTTGGAGGATTGTCCTTCAGTAAGGAAGGCCTTCCGCAGGCGAATGACATCCGGGGAGAATACTTGTGGCATGTTTACTGCACAATTCAAGCTGAAGCCCGGTGTGTTAAGATACTTTGCCCACAACGTCTTCGTCTATGATAAGCCTAATGTCTGGACGATGACGGAAGACAACGACCCCGTGAAGGGCGTCATGATAAGTGCAAGGGTTCCGGAGGATGATTCGGATGAACTCCGACAGATTGACCTCCTCACGCCCATGCCTTGGCACGAATGCAAGCCTTGGACAGAGACCAGGGTCGGCCGCCGTGGCGCTGACTATAAGGCATTCTGCCAGAAGAAGACTGAGCAATGCATGGCACTGGCAGAGCAGTATATACCCAATCTTCGCGAGATGGTGGAGCAATGCTATACCAGCACGCCGCTCACCTATCGCGACTATCTGGGGAGTCCCGAGGGCGGTGCCTTCGGGCTGCGCAAGGATTGCCGTGCTTCGATGCTCAGCTTCCATTCCGTTGGGACACCGTTTCCCAATCTGCTGCTTACGGGCCAGAACATCGTTCTGCCTGGCATTGAGGGCGTCACCATGACAGCCTTTGAGACGTGCAGCAGGATAACGCAAGACAACGCGAGATAATAAACAAGATATGACAAGAAAACTCTTTGCAACCCTTGTATTGCTTCTGACTTTCATAATGAATGTTGCGGGACAGAAGATTACTGGAGTCATCCTTGATGCCTCCACCGGCGACAGTCTTTCCCTGGCAGGTGTGTCATACAAGGAGCGCAAGACTTCCACCATAGCCGACCTGGACGGCATCTTCTCCATCACACGTATCAATGGTGCCACGCTCACCTTCTCCTGTATGGGTTATAAGGATGAGACGGTCAATATCACGAAAGCTACTCCCAGCCGCCTCACGATAAAGCTGAAGCCCGACTCGAAGAGCCTCCAGGAGGTCGTCATCAAGGCGGAGAGAAAGCGTTATGTCCGCAAGGACAATCCGGCAGTGGAGCTTATGAAGCGTGTCATAGAAGCCAAGAAGGAGACGAGGCTGGAGAACCATGACTACTACATGTACAACAAGTACCAGAAGTTGTCGATGTCCCTTAATGACTATAAGGTCAAGGAGGTGGACAGCACAGAAATCATGGCTGGCAAAGTCAAGTGGACGCAGCAGGCTGAGCTGAGTCCTTATAATAATAAGATGGTGGTGCCGCTATCTCTCGACGAGACGGTTACGAGGCATGTCTACCGCAAGGACCCGAGGTCGGAGAAGGACATCATCATCGGCGAGCAGAGTTCTGGCCTGAACCAACTCGTGGCAACTGGCGATATGGTGAATACCACGCTGAAGGAGATCTTTCAGGATGTGGACATCTACGACAACTACGTCAAGTTGCTTAAGTTCCCCTTCTTGAGCCCCATCGGTGCCGGTGCGACGTCGTTCTACAGATACTATATCGTTGACACCGTGCTCGTGGAGCGCGACTCGTGCTATCATCTTACCTTTGCGCCAAACAACCCTCAGGACATCGGATTCGACGGTGACATATATATATTGAAGGATTCTACGCTTCACGTCAAGAAGTGTCACCTCAGCATTCCGAAGAAGAGCGACGTCAACTTTGTCAGCTCCCTCCATATCGACCAGGTGTACAGCCAGTTGCCTAACGAGGAGTGGGCCTTGACCACCGACGACATGTGGGCCGAGATGACGTTGCTGGGCAAGAGTGTGCTGGTGGTACGTAACACGCGCCTGAGCGACTATAGCTTCGATCCTTTGCACAAGAACTTGTTCAAGGGTACGGCAAAGGTGAAGCGCATGGCTGACTCGAGGAACCAGGACGAGGATTTCTGGGATGAGTATAGGGCGGTAGAGCTTTCTGAGAAGGAGGGAGGCCTGAACAGCTTCATGGAGCTCATGGCGAAGTCAAAGGCGATGCGTATCCCTCTGTTCATCGTGAAGACGCTCTTCGAGAACTTCATTGAGACGTCCAAGGCTGGCAAGCCGAGCAAGTTCGACATCGGCCCCGTCATAAGCACCTTCTCCAGCAACTTCTACGACGGCTTCCGTCTGCGTGGAGGCGGCCAGACGACGGCTGCCTTCAACAAGCACCTCTTCCTGGAGGGTCACTATACGCACGGCTTCAAGTCGGGGGGCAACTACTACGGAGGTACGGTCACCTATTGCTTCAACAAGAAGAAGAACTCCTACTTCGAGTTTCCGCAGCGAATGGTTGTGTTCGAGAGCTCGCTCGATGTGACGTCCGTCTCCGACAGGTTCCTCAAGAACAGCAAGGACAATCTGTTCGTCAACTTCAAAACCGAGACGGTGAACATGCTTTACCTGAACAACAGGCAGCGCCTGGGCTTCGTATGGGAGACGGACTACGGCCTGAACTTCAACACGAACATCGTGGCGGAGAGCAACAAGCCTCGCGGCGACCTGCACTTCATCCATGTGAAGGGCGGCAAGGAGGACTTCCGTATGCGTACCACGGAATGGAACGCCGAGGTGCGTTTCTGCCCGGGACAGACGTACATCAATACCAAGCAGGACCGCTGGCCCATCGACAAGGACCGTCCCGAGTTCACGATTCGTCACGCCATCTGCTTCAAGGGCATACTGGGAGGCCAGTATGCTTCGAACCAGACGGAGGTGGGCATCTTCAAGCGTCAGTGGCTGGGCAGTTGGGGACGTATTGACCTTTATGCGTCTGGCGCGATGCAGTGGAACAAGGTGCCCTTCCCGTTGCTCATTACTCCCCCCACGTGTATCTCCTACGTTGAGCAGGAAGGTACGCTCAACATGATGCGCAACATGGAGTTCTTCATGGACCGCCGAGTCTTCTGGTCCATTTCCTGGAACATGAACGGCAAGATCTTCAATCGCATTCCCCGTCAACCTCATTCCCCGTACCTTTGAGGCAGGTCAGGTGGTCTTCCTCAGCCACAACAGCATCGTCCGCCTCGGCGACTACTCCGACGACATTCGTGGCTTCGGCATATCGCTCACCGATGAGCTGGTCAGCCTGGCCTTTCCCACCTCGCTCCCCCCGATGCTCGACGGACATGTCCGTGACTTCAACTTCATGCTGACTGCTCGGGAGAGGCAACGCCTGGAGTCGCTCCATGCCATGCTCCGCGATGTGATGCAGAGCGACGGACGCGACGCGCAGGTCGTCCTCCATCTGGTGGCGGCGTTCCTCTGGCAGGTAAACAGCTACTGGAACCGCTACGAGAACGACAGCCGCGCTTCTCTCTCGCGCGACAGACGGTTGTTTGCCGACTTCGTGCAACTGGTCAGCCAGTATGCCACGCAGGAGCACGGCATCGACTTCTATGCCAGCCGGCTCTTCCTCTCGCCCCGCTACATGAGCACACTCGTGAAGCGCGTCAGCGGAAAGGCGGCCAAGCAATGGATAGACGAAGCCATCGTCACCCGCATCAAAGTGGAGCTGCGACACTCGGACAAGAGTGTGGCGCAGATAGCCGACAGCATGAACTTCCCCAACCCCTCGTTCTTCTGCAAATACTTCAAGCGCATGACGGGCATGACCACACGGGCCTACCGCAACAGAGGCTGAGTGCCCGATGGTCTTTCGCATGGTTTCCTTGGACACCTGCCTGCCTTGATTCTTATGGAAAAAGTTTGACAAAATGCTCAGAAAAGTGCCTCGCCGGACGACACAAAATGTTGTAAACATTTTTCCGAAACGGCATTTTTTGGACCGAAAAACGGCAAAAATCCGAACGCAGCACGCGGTGATTTCAAATGCAGCACGCCAAGTTGCCCGCCTTGGCACGCCGTGTTTTCCAACTTGGCACGCCGTGTTTTCCAACTTGGCACGCCGTGTTGCCCCTCTCGGCACTCGTTTTTGCCCCTCTCGGCACGCTCTTTTACATCACAGGACATGCTAAGCCACTGAGAATGAGGCGTCGTCCTCATTCCAAAAACAGCCGTTCTTTTCGCCCGCGGCACGCCGAGGCTGCAAATTTTCAATTCTCAGAGGGCCTCTTTTATGTAAAAATAATGACAAAAAGCCCTTCCGCAGATTGTAGTATGGAGCACAGGCATTGCCGGTGCGCCGAGCCTTCCGGGTCGCTATGGAGCTTCCCTTTGCGAGAATTACTGCCGGTCAGCGGCTCCCGACGAGCACCTTCCGGCCGTCCATGATGTAGATGCCCGGAACTCTCGACAGCCCGCTGCCCGCCGTTTGCCACCCGCGTCCTTGCAGGTCGAAGCATCCTTCCCAGCCATTCTCCCCTCCTTCGGAGGGGACGGGGGAGGCCTTCGTAGCATCATCCTCGTTGAGCAATCCCAGCTCCACCAGCATGCCGAACATCCTGCGGGCAGCGTCGGCCTCGCCCGTGGCATCGAAGTGGAGGTTGTCCGACCCGAGTTGGCAGTCGCTCATGTCCACGACGTGGAAGTTCGCGTCCTCCTCCGCCAGCTGAAGCACCGCTTGCTCCACGACGGCGTTGTACTGCGTGCTGCTGCGGTTCACCGTGCCCGCGATGAAGGGCAGCGTGGCGTAACGCTCGTCGCCTGTCTTCTCTACGAGCCACGAACGTAGGTACGACACAAGTTGCTGTAGGTTATCGTGATAGGAGTCCGCTTGTGTGCGGTCCGACTCGCCCTGATGCCACATGATGCATTTTATTTCGTAGCCCTCCTCGAGCTGTGAGAGTACACCGTCAATGCACAGCCCTATGTTCTCGGTAAACTCGAGGGTCAGCGAATGGCCGCTGCGTGGAGCAGCCGTTGCGAGCCACTCCGGAGCCGCGTTCCACCAGAGGTTGCCCGAGCTGGAGCAGCGTGTGTCGATGGCCGTACCGCCCCGGCTCTCCTTGATGACAAAGAAGCGTTCGTGCAAGGCTTCCTCTATGAGGTGATAGACGATGCCATCGAAGCCGCAGCGCGATGTCGTGTTGTTGTCGGTGTAGGGCATGTATGGAGCGAACTTCCCACCGAACATCTGCCAGGCCTCTTCTGTTCCGTTGGCATAGCTCCAGTAGCAGAACTTGCTCCCTCCATTGGCATAGTCCTGGATATACTGTGGCATCGTGCCGATTGCGGCACGTCCGTCGGCATTACTTTGCCCGCCCATCAGGAAGACTTTGCGAGGCGAAAAGGCATAGCCGGGCTGCAGCGTGCCGCAGACAAGGCAGTGACCCTTCTCAAACTGGTGCCCTGCGACGACCAGCCCCTCGTCCTCGTTCGAGAAGAACGACTCGTCGCGGATCAGGCTTCCGTCGCAGTTGGACCTTCCGCAAAGGTAGACCCTGGGGCCGTCTCCTAGGGGAAGCGGACCATTGCTGCTGCCTAATGTCTGCCTCCAGACGTCGCCGTTCTGTCCGAGAGACAGGAAGTAGCAGAGCTCGCCGCTCGTCAGGGGAGCATCCGTCACCCAGTCCTTCTTGATGCCCTGCGTGTAGGTGGAGTTTTTGTAGAGGTCGAAGATGTTTCGGACGACAGAGGAGCCTCCGTGGCGCACCATATTGCGTTTGTCGCCGTCGATGCCCGTGAGGCGCCCCGTATTGTAGCAACTCTCCACGAGCGAGCCGGCGTTGTCGCCCAGCCAACCTGCTATCGTGGCCGATTCGCCTGAGCCTCGGATGATGCCCGTGTTGATGCAACCCAGGATATGGATGGCCGGATGAGGACTCATGCTGCCCCCCAGGATGCCGCCAACAGCGGTGCTCGTGCCCGTGATGTTCGCTTCGTTGATGCAGTTCTCAATGACAATCGGGTCGCCCGTAATGGTTTGAGCAAAGGCAGCAATGCCTCCCACACGTTGCTTGCCGGTGATTTGGCACGACTTATCAATGATAAGATTGCTGACTCTTGTGCCTCCGCCTCGCAATCCGCCGAAGAATCCCTGCAGGTCCCTCGAGGTGCGCAGCTTGAGATTGAGTATGCGATGACCCTGTCCGTCGAACTTGCCGTTGAACTTCGTCGCGTCGCTCACACCGATGGGCGTGTGCGTAACGCCCGTGAAATCTATGTCGGCCACCATTTTTCCCCACAGGAAGATGTTGTTTCCGCCCTGATTAACCTGTGCTGAAAACCATTCGACATTGCCCGCATTGCTGAGCAAATACCAGCCGTCTTGCAAGGTGGCAGGCTGATATGGCTCGCTGCAGTCGGCATCGGTGCAGATGCCCTGGTCGTTGTAATTGTGTGCCTGCGCCGCAGGAACTAAGGCAAAAAAACCGATGAAAACGGCAGAAATGAACTTAGCGAAAGACTTCATAGAACAGCTTGTTTGTGTATATCGTCTGCAAAAATATGAAAAACAATTGACTCCACAAAGCAAAAATAAGAAAAATAAAGAGCCGCAACGCTGACTAAGCAGTGTTGCGGCTCTTGCTATATATAAGAGTAAAGTCGGATTTCTTACGTCCTGTGTCTTACATCTTACTTCTTCTCGGGTTCTTCCACGATGTTCTTGCCTCTGGTGAGGTAAGCTGTCGGAGCAGCCACGAAGATAGAAGACAGCGTACCGAAGATGACACCCAGAATCATTGCGAAGGCGAAACTGCGGATGCTGGCACCGCCAAGGCAGAAGATGACTGCAAGTACGATGAACGTAGATACAGAGGTGTTGATGGTACGGTTCAATGTGCTGTTCAAAGACTCGTTGAAGAGTTCCTGCTTGTCACGCTTCGGATGCAGGTGGAGGAACTCGCGGATGCGGTCGAAGACAACCACCTTGTCGTTGATAGAATAACCGATAGCGGTCAGCACAGCGCCGATGAAGGTCTGGTCAATCTCCAGCGAGAAGGGCATCCAGCCCCAGCAGATGCTGTACATTCCCAGGATGAGGATGATGTCCACAATCAGTGCGGTGATGGCACCAATGGAGAACGACAGGTTGCGGAAGCGGATGAAGATGTAGACGAAGATGGCGATGAAGGCCAGGATGACACTCCAGATGGCACCGTTCGTAATGTCTTCAGCCACAGAGGGACCTACCTTCTGGCTGCTGATGATAGAGCCGCCGGCACGTTCGTCGCGGTTGATGAAGTTCTCCAGCGTTAGGTCGTTTGCCAGCAGGCCACCGCCCTTCAGCGTCTCGAACAGCTTCTGCTCAATCTCGCTGTCCACTTCTGTTCCGTCCTCCTCAATGCGATAGTTCGTAGAGATACGGATGGTCTTGCCCTCCGTGCCGAGTGCGATGGCGCTCGTGTTGCTTTCGGGGAATGCTTCGGCAAGCAAGCCGCGGACAGCCTCGGGCTGTACATTGTTCTCAAACAGAACCACGAAGTTGCGACCGCCAGTGAAGTCGATGCTCTTGCTGAAGCCACGAGTGAGCATGAAGCAGATGCTGATGACTGCCAGCGTACCGAAGATGGCGAAGCTCTTCTTGTAGGCACTCATGAACTTATATGTGGGGTTCTGGAAGGAAATCTTGTCACCAATGGCTGTGCGGAAGGTAAGGCCGAGCCACTTGTCCTTCTCCATTACCTGTGTATAGACAACGCGTGTCAGGAACACAGCGGTGAAGAAGCTGACGATGATACCGATGAGCAACGTCGTAGCGAAGCCACGGATTGGTCCTGTACCGAAGTAGTAAAGGATGATAGCCGTGATGACAGATGTCAAGTTAGAGTCGAAGATGGCGCTGAAGGCATTGCTGTAACCTGCAGCAAGTGCCTCGCGCACCTTCTTGCCTGCCTTCATCTCTTCCTTCGTACGCTCGTAGATGAGCACGTTAGCATCCACTGCCATACCCAGCGACAGCACCATACCGGCGATGCCACTCATGGTCAAGGCAGCCTGGAAACTTGTCAGGACACCGATTGTGAAGAAGAGGTTGAGCAGCAGTGCGCAGTTTGCTACCATGCCGGGGATGAAGCCGTACATGACAATCATGTAGCACATCAGGATGACGAAGGCGATGACGCAGCTCCAGATACCCTGGCGGATAGACTCTGCACCGAGAGAAGGACCGACGATTTCCTCGCTCACAATCTTCGCAGGAGCAGGCATCTTACCTGACTTCAGCACATTGGCAAGGTCGCGAGTGTCTTCGGCAGTGAAGTTACCAGTAATCTCGGAGTTACCACCAGTAATCTCGCTCTGCACGGTGGGAGCGCTGTAGACATTGTCATCAAGTACGATGGCAACGCTGCGCTTGAGGTTAGCCTTGGTGAGAGCAGCCCAGCGGCGTGCACCGTCGACATTCATCTTCATGCTGACGCAGGGGCGTCCCTGCTGGTCGAATGAGTCGCTGGCATCGGTGACGACGTCACCTTCGAGGGGAGCACGGCCGTTGCGCTCTGTCACCTTAATGGCGTAGAGCTCGTAGATGTTTGCGCCGGCGCCTTCACCCATGCCCTTTACGCCCCACTTGAGGCGGAGGTCGGAGGGAAGGACTTCCTTAGCTTCGGGCGAAGCGAGGAGTTCGTTGATGTCGTCTATGTCGCGCTTGCTGGCGAAGCCAACCACGCAGCCATAGGCGCCCTGTGCAAGTTGCAGGCGGCTCAAGAGGGGATGTGCCTTGTGTGCCTTCTCGATGTCGGCTGCTGAAACGCTTGCGTTTGCAGAAACCTCATTGCTGTTCTCTGCTACGGCAGATGCGAGGTCGGCTGTAGCCTTGGCTGTGTCGGCTTTCTCTTCAGCCTTTGGCTCTTCGGCCTGTGCAGCGGTCTCTGTGCTGTCGGCAGGTGTTTCTTCCTTGATGCCGCTCAGTGCAGCTGCAAGTTTTGTGTCGAGGTTGACGAGGAAGGGAACAATTTCTTGTGTGTTATAGGTCTCCCAGAACTCGAGGTTGGCACTGCCTTGCAGCAGCTTACGTACGCGTTCGGGTTCCTTGACGCCAGGCATTTCGACCATGATGCGGCCTTCCTGACCTTCGAGGGCCTGGATGTTGGGCTGTACGACGCCGAAGCGGTCGATACGTGTGCGCAGGACGTTGTAGGAGTTGTCGATGGCGCTCTTGACTTCAGCGCGCAGGACGCTCTCGACTTCCTTGTCTGTGCTCTTTGTTGTCACCTTGTCGCGCAGCTGTTGTGTGGCGAAGAGTTCGGCGAGGGCCTTGTTTGGCTCGAGAGCTTTGTAGTCCTTTACGAATAAGGTAATAAAGTCACTTTGGCTGGCTGCAGCCTCTTTTGTGGCCTGTTCGACGGCCTTGCGGAAGTTTTCGTCTGTTTCTTCTTTGTGGTCGGCGAGTGCTTTGATGACATCAGGCACGCTGACTTCGAGAATGACATTCATACCTCCCTTGAGGTCGAGACCCAGGCCGATGCCCATTTCGCGGCATTCCTTCAATGTCCATACATTGAGGTAGACCTTGTTGTTGAGCAGGGAATCCAGGTAGCGGTCGGCAGTGGCCTGACCTTCTGTCTGTGCGAGTGCTTCGGCCTTGTTCTCGTAGTGATTGGTTACGACTGAGAAGCTAAGGTAGAAGAGGCACACGAGTGTCAGCAGAACTGCGAAAACCTTTACAAATCCTTTGTTTTGCATTGTTGATTGAATTATTTAATGTTTTGTTTATTTTTATTCTGTTTTGTGCATTATAGCGTACAAAGATACGACTTTTTTCCTTAATGGAAGCCTAAAAGTTGATTTTTTTATGCGTTAAAGAAGGATTAATGCATTTTTTTGCTTAATCGGACGATGAGTGGATAGTGGTCTGAGGTTGTGACGGTGTTGTCTATGTGGCATGAGTGGCATGTCCAGTGTTTGGAGTAGAAGAGGTGGTCTATTCTCACTGGGAAGGAGCGTCGGGAGTAGGTGAATCCTGGTCCGAATCCTGTTTGCCTGTATGCTGAGTGGAGTTGTCTGGCGAGTCGTTGGTAGGTGTATGAGATGGGTGTGTCGTTGAAGTCTCCGCAGACGATGACGGGGTGGTTGGTGTTGCTTAGGGCGAGTGAGCGTATGCTGTCGGTTTGTGCGCCTCTGAATGCTGCTGCTTCGCTGAGTTTCTTGAGGAGCATTCTTGAGCTGCTTTTGATGGTTTCCTTGTGTGGGTCGGTGATGGTGTTGGTGTATTCGTCCTGTTCTTCTGGGCTGAGGTGGTTGCTTTCGAGGTGGTTGTTGACGACGAGGAGGCTGTCTCCGTGGCAGTCTATCCAGCATGCTGTGCTGTGGTTGCTGCGTGTGGGGTATGTGATGCTGATGGTGTCGCTGAGTATGGGGAGTCGTGTGATGATGGCGTTGTTGCTGTTTTGCAGGTAATGGTAGGCTGCGCTGTCGAGCCATTCCTGGTGGTCGGTGAGGAAGCTTTTGCTGAGTTCCTGGAGGCAGATGATGTCGGCATCGGTGGCGGTGAGGAAGGTGAGTAGTCCTTCTCGCTGCTGGTCGTCTTTCATGTGTCCGACGTTGAAGGAGACGATGGTGATGGTTGTGCTGTCTGTGTCGGCATGGTCTGCTGTGGGGTTGAGGGGGCAGTAGTCGAGGATGTAGCTGCCTGCGAGCAGTGCTCCTGCGATGGGGACCCATGCCAGTCTTGCCTTGAAGAGGAGCCAGAGGATGATGAAGAGGAGGTCGGCGATGAGGAAGACGGGGAAAGCGAGTGTGAGGAGCGAGAGGCGTGGGCATACGTCGGGCGAGACGTATGTGAGGGCGATGCACGTCCATAGGAGGAGGATGGTGCAGAGGTTGGCGCCGAGCAGGATGCTGATGGTGAGGCGCTTGAGGAGTTCTTTCATTGGGGCTTCTGGGGCTTTACTTCCGTGTGATGTCGAAGAGGCGTCGCTTCTCTTCGGGTGTGAGGCCGTCGTAGCCGCTTTGTTTCACTTTGTCGAGGATGCGGTTGAGTTCTTCTTCCTGTTCTTTCTTTTGCTGTCGGTAGGCTGCTTCCTGTCCATAACGGCCGCCGTAGGTGACGTCGATGTGTGGCTCTTTCTTCTTGAAGAGGGACGCGAACCATTGACGGAAACCCGACCAGGAGTTGCTGCCTCGGTCGTAGTGTGTGTAGCCGCCTCGTCCTCCGCTGCCGCCGCCGCCTCGCCAGTAGAGGATGAGCAGCAGTCCGACGAGCATGCCTCCCAGGTGTGCCATGTGTGCCACTCCGTCGCCTCTTTGGGAGAGGGCTGAGAGGAGTTCGATGACGGCATAGCCTACGACGAAGTACTTGGCCTTGATGGGGACGGGGAGCGGGAAGATGAAGAGCCTTTCGTTGGGGAATGTCATGCCGAAGGCGAGCAGTATGCCGTAGACGGCTCCGGAGGCTCCGACGGTGTTCCATCGGTTGAGGTATTCTGCCATGGGAAGGATGACTCCGCCGAGGTCGATTTGCTGGTAGGCTGCGAAGCCGTAGTACCAGTACTCGGCTGCCTGCACGATTTCCTGCATGAGTCCGGCTCCGAGTCCGCAGGTGAGGTAGTAGAAGAGGAAGCGTCGCTGGCCCATGGTCTGCTCGATGATGCGTCCGAACATCCAGACGGCGAACATGTTGAAGAAGAGGTGCTGCCAGCTGGCGTGCATGAACATGTATGTGAAGAGTTGCCATGGTCGGAAGCCTTCGGCCAGGAGGAAGTGGAGTCCGAACATCTCATCGAGTTCTATGCCGTGGGTATGGAAGGCGAGGCTGGCCAGAAAGCACAGCACGTTGATGATGAGCAGGTTTTTCGTGATGGGAGGCATCGAGTTCATGTTTATAATGCGAAATGTTAGGTTTTTGCGTGCAAAGTTACGAAAATTAGACGTAGAAACAGGTAAAAAAGGGGTTTATATCAAGTTTTTTAGCGATTTATTGCATTTTTTTAAGAAAAAGCTTTGCAGATATTCCAAGTTTCGCTAAATTTGTAATGCAAAAATGCAAGAATATAGTGTATTAAATAACCCAATTACAAACAAATTAACAATTATCTTATGAACAAGACTGAATTAGTAGCCAAGATCGCCGAGGGCGCTGGCTTGAGCAAGGTTGACGCAAAGAAGGCTCTGGACGCAGCTCTGGACGCTATCAAGAAGGCCGTTAAGAAGAGCGACAAGGTGGCTCTCGTTGGCTTCGGTACATTCTCTGTTACAAAGCGCGGTGCTCGCAAGGGTATCAACCCTGCTACCAAGAAGGCCATCACCATTCCCGCAAAGAAGGTGGTTAAGTTCAAGGCTGGCAAGGAACTGGCATTCTAAAGAAAGCTTAGTCCTAAGCTCCTCTACAAACAGAGGAGCTTTTTTTATGCCTCTTCCCGAAAGGGAAGGGGCTTTTTTTGTATGCCTTTCCCGGGAGGCGGCTGCAGGGGTACGCTCAAAGAGGTATACCTCTTGAACGAAATCGGCAGTGCTTGTTGACGAAAGAGGTAGTGCTTGTTGGCGAAAGAGGCAGTGCTTGTTGAAAGATGGTCTTTGCCCCTCTATAGAAATCCGTACGCGCAGATGCGCGCAGGAATATATAATAATGTGTAGAAAAATAATTTGCGTTTTTCCTTAAAAAAGTTGGGCCTTGGGGTTAAAAAAAAGGGGGGTGCCCTGTATATAAAGACAGAAGCGCTTCAAGAGAACAACTAACCAATCCATTAACCTAAAACTAAACAACTATGATTAATTACAGTATCGCAATCCTGAGTTCTAAACCCGGCACTAAGAAAGCCGACATCAAGGAAACCAAGGCCTATGGCATGGCTCAAAGCAGTGGCAAGGTCGACATCAACGACTTCGCCCGCCACATCGCCAACCATGGCTGCGTCTACAGCCGAGGCGACATCGTGGGTCTCCTCACCCAGGCCGTCGACTGCCTGAAGGAACTCCTGCTCGAGGGCAAACGCGTCAAGCTCGGCGACCTCGGCGACTTCCAGGCACGACTCAAGAGCAAGGGCGCCAAGACCACCGACGACTTCAACGCCAGCTACATCGAGGCTGTCAACGTCAGCTGGGAGCCCGGCAAGCTCTTCCAGAACCTCCGCAGCGAGGCCACCTTCCAGCTCGTGCCCAGCCGAGAGGCACAGGCCGACGCCATCGAAGTCATCCGCAACGAAGACACCATCCAAGGACTTGAATAAAGCCTCTCCCCAACCCTCTCCCGCGGGAGAGGGGGAAGGGAGGCAAAGACAAATGACACTATGACAACACAAGCAAATCCAAGTAAAGTGTACTTCCCCAAAGGTATCCGCAACTGCAACCCGCTGAACATACGGCGGGTTGCAGGTACAGAATGGAAAGGACAGAGAGCGGAGCAGACGGACAGGCACTTCGTGCAGTTCGAGCGGATAGAGTGGGGCCTCCGAGCCGCCTTCTGCATCCTCCGCACCTATGCACGCCGATACAATGCCGTCTGCATCTGCGACATCGTCCATCGCTGGGCACCACCCTCCGAGAACCTCACCGAGCAGTACGTCCGCAACGTCTGCCTCTGGACAGGCTTCGGCGGACTGCAGCGACTCACCGAGAGCGATTGGCCACGGCTCGTCAAGGCAATGGCCAGGCAGGAATGCGGCATCCTGCTCGAAGAAGCTACTGTCGTAAGAGCCTTCTGCCTCTACAAACTAACCTGAACTGTTAACACAACTAAACAAACGTACACAAAATGAAAAAGACAAACATCGTAGAACTCGTGGCGAAGGTGCTCGTGGCAGCACTCACCGCCTTCCTCACCGCACTGACCACCACCTCATGTATGGGCTGCGGACCATTCTGAGGCACATCACGAAACAGGCCTCCTCGCTCAGCGGGGAGGCCTGTTGGCTTTTCAGAATATCCTGTAAGAGACGCCTACCGACAGGTTCGGATAGACTTTCACCTTCGAGACGACATCAATGATGTCCCCTGCCTTGCCCGGAATATCCTTCAGGTCGCGGACCAAATCCACACCGTTCCGGACATCACTGCAGTCGATATACTTCTCTCTCACACCGTCCCAGTCGTAGCGAAGCATCTCGCCGTAGTACTTGTCGTAGCTGTCAACGCCAATGCCGCTCACGTAGTAGTCATTCTTGTCAAGCACCAGGGAACTTGCGTCGAACTTGTACACATTGTCCACATATATGCTCGGCGCACCGCAAAGGAACAGGATGCCGGCATCGACATTCAGCTTCCAACGCTTGTCCCTGGAGAGATGCGTGTTATAGCCCACGCCCAGATACGGACGCACCTTGCTCACCCTCATCTCGCCACGGGCTCTGTTGTCCGCACCCGGAACCATCATCGCCTTGTCGCCGTCCTTGAAGGTGCCAAGGCTGAAGCCTGCCATGCCGTACTTGTAGAAAGGATCGTCGGCTGCCTTACCAACTGCATGCAGCCAAGTGCCGTTGATGCCATTCACGGGATACTCGGCATAGATGTCGTTGTAGGTATTGATGGCCTCCAGCAGAAGCGACTCCTTGTCCAGACTGACGGCATCAGCCACAGCAGCAGGACCGGCATAGAAGCCGGCCGTAAAGCTCCAGTGCTTGTTCTTGAAGGGCAGGACGTCGACCATGAACTTGAACTGGTGAAGGGTGGGCTTCATGCTCAGGGTGACATAGTCCTTTGCCTCAATCTGGCTGAACTTGTCGAACATCTCCTTGTACTCTGCATAGCCCTCGTCGTTGAGGTCAATGCCATACTCGGCAAGCTTCTCGTCAATCTTCCCAACCTTCTCAATGAGTTTCCCGACACCGCCACTGCGCGTCTCGACATTGAAGTCGGAGTGGAAGGTGAAGCGGGGCATATAGTTGTAGCCGGCACGCACGCGCACATATTCGCCCACTGGCATAGCCACCTCAATGCCAAGGCCAAGTGTGCCCACATTGACGCCGATGTCCAGGTGATTGAGGATTCCGTTCTCTGTCGCCACGGATGTCTTGTACTGGGCAGACATGCCTGCCGCCAGCGACACCATAAGTACGAATAAGCCAAACTTCTTCATCGCGCGCGTATATATTATATAATGTATAAGGCTCTCTCTCTGCAGGAGGCTCTTATCTCACGACAACCTTCTTGCCGCCTACGATATACAGTCCGGCTGGCAGTCCGGCAGTGTCGCTTGTCGGGCGGAGCTGCGCTCCACTGATGGAGTACACGCCCTTGCCAGATGCCCTCCTCTCGCCGGGCAGGTTGCCAATGCCCGTGGGGTCGGACGTTAACTCAATCACACTTTCTGTGTTCTCGTCTGCCTTCAGGTAGCTGGTATTGGCATACAGGCATTCGGCAGGAACCGTCGTGTAATTATCATAATCGTTGACCATTATATTGTTGAGGCGGCCTGTGGCATCATTGCTCAGCACAAGCTTGCCGTCGGCCACCGTGAAGACTCTCATCGTGGCTGCATCAAACTTTATATATGCATCTGCGGACCCCTTCGGGCGTGTGCCGTTGCAGAAATACTGGCCGCTGAGCTTGTTGCCCGTGACTTGTGCAGACGAGGAAGCCAGCAACTCGATGCGATTGTCGGAGGGATTGGTCGAAGCACATTCTATAATGACAGGCGTGCCGGCAGGAATGTCCCCCTCTATCTCCTGCATGAGTGCCCACCTGCCTTCAACATCAGTGATATAATAGATGTGCATCTCAGGCGAGACAGCCCTGAAGGGGAAAGCAGCATAGAAGGGCTGGTAATAGACCCCGTTCAGTTCTATGGTAGGCGCAATGCCCACATAGTTGGTGGCATGGTCTGTCGTAATCTTGTCCACAATCCATCTGCGGTAATCCTCGCTCTTGCCAGATGTGCTCATGCTCCCTTGCTGGGCTGTGGAGCTCGACTTGCCGTCGTAGAGGTACTTCGTCACATTGGACTTGGTGGCAGAGACTTCGTATGTCCCGTTCCTCTGCTTGGTGACGTTGACGTAGTAGCCGGTAAGGGAGTGAACCCCTGTACCCTGTGCCGTCAGGTCATACTGCGTGTCGTTCTTCTTTGTGATATACACAACACTGGCAGGATCGGAAACAGCCTTCCCGATGTTCTTCCATAGTTGGATAGCCTGGAAGTCATAACTCTCACGGGCTACCTCGGTATAGTCTTTGTTGTCGGTAACGTAGATGTATCGTTGAGTGGCATAGTTCTGGATACGGTAATACCCATTGTCAACGAATCCTGTTCCGGTATCCTGTGCCTTGGCAACCGAGACTGCCAAGGCAAGTAAAGCAAAAGAAAAGAGTCTTCTCATAGATGATAATTCATCCCCCCGTCACACTACGTTCTCTTGGCAGAATGGCGGGGGGAAGTTAGTATTGTTTTGTAAATCAATTATTATTCAGCAATGCAGATTGTGACGCGGTTGAGGTCGTTCTGCTCATAGGGCTGAACGGTGTCACCCTTGCTGTCCACCGTCATACGGCTACGCTCAATGCCATACTTGTTGGCCAACATGTCTGCAACGCTCTGTGCACGGCTGCGTGCATAGCCAACGTTCAGAGTGGGGTTGCCAGTGTTCTTGTCGGCATAACCTGTAATAGAAACATTTGCTTCGGGATACTTATTGAGGTAGTTCACCACATCCTCAATCTTAGCCATCTCTGTTCTGCTGATGTCAGAGCCACGGAGAGTATAGAAGATGTCGCGGCGCAGAGTCTCACGCTTCTCGGGAGCAGGCTGGTCTTTATAGACAACCCTCTCGACAACCTTCTCAACGGGCTTCTCTACAATCTTCTCTACAATCTTTTCAACGACTACAGGCTCTACCGGTGTGGCAGCCTTCTTGCCAAGCTTGCCAAGGCGAACCTTGACACCTGCCAGCAGATTGAAGTACCAGTCAACATTGCCTGCATCCTTAGAGTTGTAGGTGTCGGAAAGGAAGTTGTTGTTCAACTCAAGTCCGAGAGCAACCCTACGGCTTACGTTGAAGTCGAGATAGGCACCGAACCTGCCCACTACACGTGTCGTGGTGCCGTCCCACAGATATGTCATCTGATGTTCCAGGGGAGCTGTGATGCCTGTGGCAACCTCTGTAGCTGCTACCAAACCATAAAGGCTTTGTGCTTCACAATTGTGCCATGCGAAGTTCAGGCCAATGCCTGCCAACAGACCAAAGTTGCAAACGCGGCCTGCCTTGTAACCAAGAATCCAGTTGGTCAAGTCGCATGTAACATCGAGTGAAGGAGCAATGTACTTGTACTTCCATGTCCTTTCTCCTAAGCCCAGATAGTCAAGGTCGGAACCACCCTTGCTCTGCCAAGCGTTAAGAGAAAGGCGCAGTCCCCATACAGGTGTGAAGTTATAGCCTGCACCAACCTGAACGTTGCCAGAGAGAAGGTCGCTGAAATCAACCTCGCCCAATGTGTACTGCCCACCAGCCTGAGCCTGAAGGTACCAGTGAGGAGCAAAAGCATTAGCAGCCTTTGCCGCTGGCTGCGACTCTTGCGCGGATGCTGTGAGGCATCCGGCAAGTAGTGCAGCTGACATTATAATATTCTTAAGTTTCATAACTGTTATTCTTTTTATTGTTCAAAAGCAGGGTTATTCTACAGTTACATAGTATTTGTGGGTCGAAATGTTGCCATCGAAGTCGAGGATAGAATATGCAACCTCATAAACGAAGCCCTTCTGCAGACCTGTCACTTCGAACCAGCGAACCGTACCGTCAATAACTGTATTCATCTTGCCAGTATTGGCAGCCTTCAATGCATTCTGGCATTCTGTGTTACCATCCTGAGCACTTGCACTGCCCTTGAAGACGTTGGTTACAGCAACGTGTTTTCTTGCAAGAGGAACAATGAGTTCAAGGCTCTTTGTCGTGGGATAGAACTTGAGTCCTGTAGACTGCAGTGCTGTGGGATATTCCTTACTTCCGCTCATGCGCTTGAAGCCCTTGTCGCTGCTTGCAACCAAGAAGGGACCGAAGCGGCGGTTGATGGAGTTGAAGAAGTCCACAACGTCTTCGTTGATCTGGTTCAGATACTTTCTGAGGAACTCGTCGAAGCCTTGTTCAATCCAACCATTAACAACGCTATGATAGTTGTTGATGTTGGTCAGCATTGCATTCAGTTGTGCTACAACATCATTCAGCGTTGCACCTTGGCGTGCGAGCAGGCTACGAATATTGCTTGAAACCTCCAGTGCTACAGGAAGATTAAGTGTACCACCTGTGCCAACTACGTTGCTGAGTACAAGTCTTGCTGTGCAGCCTGTTGTGTTGACAGCTGTTCCGCTTACGTTGGCAATTGTATATGTACCGTCGGCTGTGGTGAGTGTGATGGCATCAGTAGTTGCTGTGAGACTTGCTGATGCATCATCAAGCTTCAGGCTTGCATAAGCGGCAACCACTCCGTCTTCTACGCCCTTTGCAGGAACAACGAGTGTTGCGGTCATGCCTGTGACGATATCACCGCCGATTACAATGGCAGCTCTTTCGAGGGTGACGCGGTCTTCGTCATATGCAACTGCTGCAGGAATGGACATGGCAGCACCATTAGCTTTCAGGTTCTTGTTGAACTTGACATCAAATCCGCCAGCAGCAGGAACCATTATGCGATAGTCAACGCCATTCAGTACGATGTGAGATACTCTTGCTTCGAAGTGGCTGATAAGGTCATTTGCTTCACCGATATATGTGAGTTCGTCAATCTGGATGTTACTCAGGAGGTCTTGGATAGCTCCGATGTTGATGGCATCGTTAAAGAGAACGTCAACATGATTCTTCAATGTGTTTTCGAAACGGTTCAGGAAATCGTCGAAGAACTCATAGCCAGGCATTGTTACATAGTTGAAGTCCTCGCCCCAGTGCAGGTTGAGAGGATAGAAGAATGTAGATGCCATGTTGTACTCAGAGTAAACAGATGTCTCCTTGCCGTCGTCTGTGGTGTATGTGCACTTCAAGCCAGTTCTGTCAGCCTTTATGTTGCTGATAACCTGGTAAACGCTTGTAGCCAGTTTCTCCAAGTCGGTTTGCTTTCCAGGAGTGTAGAAGTTGTTGGCCAAGCCCATAATCTGTTCCTGTACGTCATGGTAGAGAGCGGTGATGTCATCTCTTGTGAGAGTGAGGCCGTTGTCTTCTTCCATTACTGTCTTAGATGTGGCTGTGGCGTTTGCTACATAGAAGCCATTGTCTGCACGAGAGTAGCCGAACTGAAGTTTCTCGTTGCACTTCTGGATGGGAGAGAGCTTGATGGGAGACTCTTCGTCCAGAGTATTGACGATGCTCAGCTTCAGGCCTTCGAGGTTTGCATTGTTGGGGTTGATGGTCATATAAACCTTGCCTGCGTTGCCTTCCTCGTTCAAGAGGGGCAGATTGGCAGTTGACTCAAAGATGGACAAGCCAGAAGATACTTCTGTGAGCATCTTCATGTCCTTATCTGTGAGTGCTTCTGATTTGCGAACATAGTTCCCATCATCATCAGTTGGGAATTCAACGTCAGTTCTTGGTACACCATAATATGCAACGAGAACGTTGGTCTGGATGTTTGCGGGAATGTTGAAGGAACCGAACATTGGGTTGTAAGTGCCCTGGATGATGATGCCGGTCACTTGCTTAGCGAGAGCATTCTGGATGGCAGCAACGTCCTTCTGGAGTTGGTCGATGGCATCGTCAATGTCGTCGAGTCTGTCTTCAACGTCGTCCATGCGACCCTTCAGGTCGTCGATGTCGTCCTGAATAGTCTCAAGGGTGCTATTGATTGTCTCAAGTTGGCTCTTGATGTTGCTGATATCAGATGTGTTTGTGTTAATCTGATCCCAGATAGCCTCTTTGTCGAGTGTATAGTCATCAACCTTGACTGTTGTGCTTTCAAGAGTCTGAACGCGGGTTACGAGTTCAACCAGAGATTTGATATCGTCTCCGCTTGCACCTGCGATGATGGCATCAACGATGGGCTCTACGTCGTCTTCGGTGATATAGTTGCCGTCGTCGAGGATTTGATTAATCTTGTCGTCGAGCTCATTGTTGATTTCTTCCTTGAGGTCAGAAATCTTCTCATTCATTGTGTTGATGAGGTTGTTGGTGATTTCTTCCTTTGTCTGGCCGAGCAGAGCATCGACTTCTGTACTGGTATAGTAATTGTCAAACTTAGCAGCGAGATACTTGAGAGCTTCGTTGATGTACCAGATAGCAGTCTCGTTGGCAGAGATTCTTTCGCGGTCCTTGCTAATCTCGGAGAGTACTGACTGCATGATGCTTCTCAGGGAGTCCTTGAACTGTTCCTGTGTTACGAAATTTTCGAAGTCGGGGAGGTCTGCCTTCTTGACGTAATCCTCGAGGCGAGTAGCTACTTCTGCGAGTATTTCAGTCTTAGCGGCAGCTACTTCTTCCTTGGCGATGAGGCGTGCCTTGTCGAGGAGTCCTTCGCAGGTTGCCTTCACTTCTGCCAGTTCTGTCTTGAGGTCGCTTACAACGGTTCCAAGGCTGTCGAGCTTAGTTGAGAGTCTGTCAACTGTGCTTGTCAGACTGTTGACTGAGGTTTGTAGGCTTTCAATCTTGGCTGTGTTGCCGCCTACCACCTCAGTGAGGTGCTGCAGGTTCTGTGTCAGCGTGCTTGTTGTGCTCTCGAGAGTGCTGAACTTCTCGTCATACTTTGACTGGAGACTTGCAATGGTTGAGTTGATGCCGCTGATGAGTTCGTAGTTAGCTTCAGCCTTTGCATATGCCTCGTTTGCGCGGTCAAGAGCTCTTTGAGTAGCTTCGCTCATGGTGGTGAGCTGAGTCTTGATGTTGTTTATTTCGTTGGCATTGGTCTGGATGTTCTGGGCATTGGTCTGGATGTTCTGGGCATTGGTAGCGATGTCCTGAGCGTTCTGTGCGATGTCTTCAGTGTTCTTCTGAACCTTTTCCTTCAAAGAGGTGATGTCCTGAGCATTCTGTGCGATGTCCTGAGTGTTCTTGTTGACGAGGTTCTCAACGATGCGAGCGTTCTCTTGCAGTGTGGCAATGTTGGCAGCGTTCTCATTAGCCTTATCCAGTGCACTCTGTGCGATGGTGTTGGCGGTTGTGGCGAGAGCATTGGCTGCGTTAGCTGTCTGCAGTGCGGTGTTAGCATTCTCCTGAGCCTGCTGAGCGAACTGCTTAGCTTCATTGGCTGTGAGTCCTGCTGCTTCGGCAGCCTGCTGTGCGAGGGCAGCGGTGGTAACTGCCTGCTGTGCAGCATTGGTGGCTGCTGTGGCAGCTGTTGTTGCTGCGTCGGCAGCATCCTTTGCCTGCTGTGCTGTCAGCTTAGCCTCGTTGGCTGTGTTGCTTGCCTGGTTTGCTGTGTTTGTAGCATTGTCGGCCTTTGTGTTGGCAGCTGTTGCGAGTTCGTAGGCTTGCTTAGCCTGTGCCTCAGCTGCCGACATCTTTGTTTCGAGCTCGACCAGTTTGTTGGTGACGTAGTTGTAGTCGCAGTTGCACTGGTTTACGCCGGCGAGGTCGGCCTTCACCTGATTGAGTTCCTCTGTCAAATCATCGACGACGCCCTTGAGGATGTCTTGAGCTGTCTTGTATGATGCGAACTCAGATGCGAGGGGATTGAATGCAGCGATGAGTGCCTTGAGTGCTTCGTCGATGTCATCCACCTGCTGTTGCAGCTTTGAGATGGTTGTGTTGATGGCGTTTACGTCGTCCTTTGTTGCTGCATTGGCGAGTCCGGCCGTGAGTGTTGTGATTTGGTTGTTGATTTGCTCGATTTGTCTTGTGAGACCATTGATGAGCGTCTGGATGCCGTCGTCGCCTTCGCTTCCTCCGGTGCATGTGCATGAGTTGAAGCCGGCGAATGCTGCTTCGAGGGCATCAAGGGATGCCTTGTAAATGGCAATTTGTCCTTCCAGTTCTGCCACTTGTGCATCGAAGGCTTCCTGAAGAGAGGCGTTATCCTTGATGTACTGAGTGCGCAACTCGTTGTACATGTCTTCGTTGGTATCTTTGCAAGATACGAACGACCCTACACTTACTGCTACCACGAGCAGCAAAAGTGATTGAATGAGTTTCTTTTTCATTTTGTTTTTATAAAATTAATTAATTAAAGATGTTGTTTCGCTTTTGTGCATAGTATAGGCTTTTGTGGGCACATACCCTTTGCAAAGGTACGACTAAACACAATAATATAGGTTGCAGTACGGGTTCTGTTAACTTAATTTAACAGGAAACGGAGTTGTATTCAGTAAAATTAACATGGGAAGATAGGTGCTTTTCCGCAAAAGAGTGTTATTGTTTATACTTTTTTGCTGCTGGGGTAGTTGTTCCAGAAGAGTGCCATGAGTAGGATGGAGAGCATGGCGCAGAGAGCCATGGTGGCGGAGGCGGCAGTGTCTCCTCCGAGCAGGTCGGCGTAGGAGATGCTGTCGAAGTCTTCTCCGAAGAGGCACATTTGCAGGGCGGCTGTGCTGTTGTTGATGATGTGTAGGAGGGCGGTGACGAGGATGTTGCCTGTCTTATAGTAGATGATGCCGAAGATGATGCCGAGTGGGAGTGCGTAGAGGCCTTGTGCGAGGTTGAAGTGGACGGTTCCGAAGGCGATGGCGGAGACGAGTATTGCTGTCCAGGGGTTGGCTCCTCTGCGGAGCATTTCGCCTTCGATGGCTTCGCGGAAGAGCAGTTCTTCGGCTATGGGTCCAATGATGGTGAGGGCGAGCAGTCCCCAGATGTTGTGGGACATGGCGAGTGCCATATCCTGCATGATGTCGGGCAGGGGGACGTCTTCTGTGAGGATGGATGTGGCGAGGGCTGCGAGGATGCCTCCGGCGATGGCGAGCGTGGCTGGTTTCCATTGGATGGAGGCGAGGTCGCTCTGCGTGAGGGGGCGGATGTTGTGCAGGAAGAGGTGGCAGAGCAGTACGGCGATGATGTCGGTGACGATGAGGATGATGGAGAAGGCTGCGACGGGCATCAGTTCGAATGCCGGCATGCCTTGTGCTGTTCCGGCGGCATAGGCTTTGATAGCGGCGTTGAATTCGGGCGAAATCAGCATGCCGAAGCCGAAGAGCAGGATGGTTCCGAGTCCTTGTGCCAGCAGGAACACGAGGACGGTGAGGAAGGCGGGTGAGAGTCGATACAGTTTCATGACAGGTGGGGTGGTATGAGTGTTTTTAGATTCCTCTGCAATTCATGGCTCAAGGTATTAGTATTCTTT
>FLNY01004540.1_pt1 | contig 172978 bp, 176 predicted proteins | sample 1140381 | NCBI WGS metagenome assembly FLNY01 (sample SAMEA3878172, study PRJEB12797) | bioreactor metagenome | biome: Moose rumen | place: Sweden | collected 2011-10 | reverse complement strand
CAAATCCTGCTGCCGATGTTGAGGGGAAAGACGCCGCCCGCAAAATTGCTATTCTTGCGTCAATCGCCTTTAATTCCCGCGTGCAATTTGATAATGTTTCCATTGAAGGTATCACAAAAATTACGCCAAAAGATATTCAACACGCCGCAAATTTAGGTTACGTGGTAAAACTTTTGGCTATTGGTAAAGAATCTGATGCGGGCGTTGATGTTAGAGTTCATCCGGTACTTTTGGCGAAAACTCATCCGCTTGCAAGCGTCAACGGCGTTTTCAATGCAATTTTCGTAAAAGGTTATCCTATCAACGAGGCAATGTTTTTCGGACCGGGCGCAGGTTTTCCTACTGCCTCCGCCGTTATCGCTGATATTATCGAAATTGCAAAGGAAATTCAAACTAACAGCATCGGGCGTTTCGGTTGCACTTGCTACAATAAAAAGCCAATTTGCCCGATTGAAGAAACTGTTTCTTCGTATTATATTAGGCTTTTGGTTGATGATAAGCCTGGAGTTTTGGGCGCGGTTGCTACAACTTTTGGCAACGCCGGAGTAAGTTTAACTTCAGTTGCCCAAACTAACAGCACTGTTGAGGATCACGCTGAATTGGTTGTCGTTACTCACAAAGTTAAACATAAAAATATTTTAATCGCACAGGACGAATTGAAAAAATTATCTGTCGTAGACGAAATTTCAAGTGTAATGCGCGTCGAAAGTTAAATGTTAAAGAATAGGGAATAAAGGCTAAAGACTAGGGATAAAAAATTACTCGCGCAGGATTCACTGAAAAAAATTTTTTTCGGCGTTATGCGCGTTGAGAGTTGAGGTCTATGGATTTAAATAAAGTTACAGTAAGAGTTCCCGGAACTTCTGCAAATTGCGGTCCCGGCTTTGATTGTTTGGGACTTGCCGCCACAATTTACAATGATTTAGAATTAACTTTGCTTGAGGAAAATACTTTGACGATTGAGGCGCACGGCGACGGCGCAGAAACTATTCCTACTGACGAAAAAAATATTGTTTGGAAAGCAGCAAAAATGATTTTGGAGCGCAGCGGCAATGCCGAAAAATTCAAGGGCGCAATTTTAAAAATGCAAAACAATATTCCAATGTCACGCGGCTTGGGCTCCAGCGCGGCGGCGATTGTTGCAGGCTTGACGGCGGCTAATGAAATTGTCGGTAAACCTTTCAATCGCAAAGAAATTTTAAAATTTGCAACCGAAATTGAAGGACACCCCGATAACGTTGCGCCGGCGATTTACGGCGGTTTTACAATCAGCACGGTTGACAGGGGGCAAGTTCAAACTTTTTCATTCCTGCCGAAATTAAAATTAAAGTTAATCGTAGCAGTTCCGGATTTTCCGTTGTCAACAAGGATTGCGCGTCAAGTTTTGCCCAAAAGTGTATCGCTGAAAGACGCGGTTTTTAATATTGGACGTGCGTCAATGTTAATAGCCGCGCTTATGCAGGGCAAGGAAAAATTTTTGGCAACGGCGTTTGATGACGCACTTCATCAACCTTATCGTACAAAATTAGTACCGGGTATGCAGGAAGTTTTTCACGCGGCAAAAAAAGCCGGCGCAGTGGGCGTTTGTTTAAGCGGCGCGGGTCCTTGCTTAATTGCTTTTTCGCCGGTCGATAAACACATTGAAAATAATATCGCAGTCGAAATGGTGCAGGCGTTCAAAAAAAATGAAGTTCAAGCCAATGCTTTAATTTTAGATTTAGACACGCGCGGCGCGTTTGTCATTTAAGGGGTGTAAAATGGAACTACGACAGCTGGAATATTTTTGCGCAGTAAGTTCAATGGAAAATTTTACAAAGGCGGCGCACTTTTTGCACGTTTCGCAACCTTCAGTTACAAAGGCAATACAAGCGTTAGAGGCAGAATTAAATTTATTGCTCTTCGACCGCAGTCAAAAACATATAGTTTTGACGGAGGCGGGGCAAGTCTTTTTGTTACACGCAAAAAAAATTCTGCAAAATGTTCAAACGGCTGAACAAAGTATGGCGCGTTTCCAAACGCAAAATAGCGGCGTCGTCAAATTGGGCGTGCCGCCAATGGTTGAATCTTATTTATTCCCCAATTTTTTTATGAAGTTTCAAGCGTCAAACCCAAATATTTTGGTAGATTTACAAGAATGCAGTGATTCAATTTCTGTCAATGAAAAATTAGAAAACGATTCTTTAGATTTCGGAATAATTTTTTTGAGAATGGAAGATCTTCCAAAAAATTCACTAAAATTATTGGAAAGTGAATTTTATTTGTGCTTGCCGCTGAATCACAGATTGTCAAACTCAGAAAAAATTTCATTCGACAAATTAAAGGACGAAAAATTTATTTTGCAACCAAAACGAACAGTTCAAAATTTTGTGGCAATGAAACTTTCAGCAGAGGCGGGATTTGCGCCAAATATTTTGTTAAACACTTCGCAACTTAAAACTATCAAAGAGTTAGTTTCCGGCGGCGTTGCAGTTTCACTTCTTCCAAAATTTGTATTGACGGATTCGGAGAATTTTAAAGCCGTGCCAATAGAGCCGCCAATAAAATTTAAAGTTGCGCTGGCGTGGAACAGATTCAAGGAACTTTCGCTGTTAGGTACAAGATTTTTAAATTTTTTCAAGGAACTTTTGCAAAGTCGGGAGGTGAAATCTTGACTGAAAATTTTAGTGTAGCAATAAGTTACGGCGAAAATTTAGGTTACGTTGAATTTGACGAGGCAACCAAAAAAGTTATAGTTGTACTGGGCGATGAAGAAGGCAAGCGTAAAGCTGAAAAATTTTTGTCTGAAATTCACGAAATAAAAATTCCGCACGAAACACTTTTAGATTTCACGGCAGAAAAAATAAATCCTCAAGCCGACGCCGAAAGTTTAAAGCTTGTTTTAACGCGCCTTTGGGAAAATACCGGCGTACACGTCGATTGGAGCCGCCCTGTTGAGTACGTAAAATTACACCCGCATTATTAACACAAAAACACCTTCAAAATTATTTTGTTGGAGGTGTTTTTTAATTGGCTAAGGAGTGCTGAAAATGGGAAAAAATTTTATCGCCATGCAAGATTTAATTCCAACAAAAAATGATACGCCGTACAAAAGAATTTTGGCGATTGGAGACGTTCATGCAAGTTTTGAAAAATTAATTTCGCTGTGGGAAAAAATTTCTGTGACTGATGAAGACCTTGTAATTTTTTTGGGCGATTATTTTGAGGGCGGCAACAAAAATTTTAAGACATTAAATTGGCTGATGGAAAAAAATTTGAAAGAAAATATCAAAATGTTGCTTGGAAATATGGACGAAATGTTTATTGGATATTTTGCAAGCTTGCGCGCCTCAACGCTTGAAGAGGCAATGCTTATTACACAGATTCAAGATTTTATAAAAAATTTGCCGCTGTACTACAAAATAAAAATTGACGGCAGGGATTATATTTTTTGCCACGCCGGAATAAATCCTAACAAGCCGCTTGAACAACAGGATAAGGACGAGCTTATTTGGGAGCAAGAAACATTTTACAAAGATTATAACGGCGACGCGGTAATTATTGTCGGACATAAAAGCCCGCGCAAAATTTGGCAATATTTTTTACCGCAGTTTTCAGAATTAGATACACTTCAGCCGGTAAGAATCCCGCACAAAAATATTTTACTGCTTGATACACGCGCCAAAGACTTAAACGGCTACCTTTCTTGCGTTGATATTTTGACGGGCGAATTTTGGCAGAATTAGGGATTAGGAATTTTTTTCTGTTTCTTTTTTAGTTTCGGCGTCTTTGATTTTTTTGTAAGCCTCCGCGTCAATTTTTTCCAAATATTTTTCCGGAATTGAACGCGGATTTTTTTTGCTTAATTCGTAACAACGGCGGTAATTTTCTTCAGCCTTTGAAGTATTTCCAATTTCGTCAAAAATATCCCCGCGCAATTTGTAAGAAACCCAAATATCAGAATCCATTTTTAAAGCAGTATCAATATCTTTCAGCGCAAGTTCAATTTCGCCGCGCATATGGTAGACATCAGCACGATTTAAAAAGTTGTACAGATTTTTAGAATCCTGCGCGACGGCGTCATTACAATCAGCAAGCGCGCCGTCATAATCGCCGAGAATAGCCTTAGCGCGCCCGCGTATCGACAAACATTCCGGCAAGTCATCTTGATTTTTAGCCTCTAAGGCGCGTTGAATTTCTTTCAAGGCAAGTTCCCCTTGCCCGTAGTCGTTATAAAGGTCTGCGTTGATTCTAAGCTGTTTAGCGGCGTTTTTTTTGGCGTTCAAAGTTTCAAATTTAATTTTTTGCCACGCCTCTAAACGTTTCTTTTCAGTATCAAAATATTTTTGGCGAATTTTGGAATTTTCATTTTGATAAGCTAAAATTACGGCGGCTTGAATTTTATCGCCGATATTTTCCAAAAAAGCAATTTCCCTAACCTGCTGAAAAACTTTTTTATCAGTCAAAAAATCTGTACTGTTGCCCTTGCCCTTGCGAAAATTCCATTCGTCAACAGAATTATAATCATGAAAAGCCCGCGCCAATCCACCGGCGAAATAATAGGCGTTATCTGCGCCGTTGTTAAAATTCGGCGTGTAAATTTCTTTATCGTCAATGAAAACTTTGTAAGTACGTTCAAATTTTTTTACTGTGACGTGTCCGCAACTATAATCTGTCAAAAGTTGTGAAAGTTTTTCTTCGCGCATTTCAGTTTCAGGGTGATCTGAAAAAGTTTGTTCGCCGGGTTTATCGTGTGCGTCAAATTCCAAAAAATCCCGCGTTTCATATCTAAAATAATAATCCATACGCGCCATAGCCGCCGCGCCGCCGCCGGGATTAAAACCCGCGCTTGTCATAAGGTAAAAGCCGCCTTCGTCAGCCGCGTATTCGGCGGGCGTTATTACACTTTTGGCGATTGAATAATTTACCATTCCGGCAACTTTGCTCCAGTCAACATTTGCGCTGTTGATATTTGCGCCGAGCATAACCGCGCCCATTTGTTGCGCCATTGCATTTGCGTAAATTTTCGCCGAATGTTGCTCAATTCCGTGCGTCATTTCGTGCGCCAAAACTGCCGCTATTTTATTTTCGTCGTAGTTTAAATTTTTCAGCAAGCCCAAATTTACAGTAACATAATTCATTGGATAACAAGAGGCGTTAAACTTTTCGCTTTCGTTGACATTCCAAACGAACGGCAAAGAATTTACTTTGAGTTCATATTCGCCGGAATTTATTAACTGCGTCATAATATCGTCAACAAGTTTAATATCACGGGGATTTTTGGCAGTACCGTTAGTTTGAATATCTTGACGCCGCGCCGCCATTTGCGCGTTTACGTCATTTCCCAATTCTAACATTGATTTTAAAACAGATTTATAAATTGCCCAAACGCCCGCTGCTTGTGCCGCCACTGCCCAAGCATCCGCCGCCATTGCGCGTAACGGTAAAAAAAATATTGCGAACGTTAATACCGCCGCAATTATTTTTGAAAATTTTTTTGGCATAAAAAGTGCCCCTTTAAGTTTTAGACTTTAAATTTTTAACTTTTTGCTGAAGTTTCAAAATTTCTTCAAGCAAGATATTTTGAATTTGTTTAAAAATTGCAACAAAATATTTTCTAGAGTACGTTTACAAATGGAAGATTACGCAAGGACACCCGCCGCACTTCGTTTTAAAATGCCGACTTGTTAATTTTTAAAATTTTGTAAACAAATCCTAAATCGAAAAACTTTTTGCCACGCCTTAATTAGTTTTAGATTTTAAATTTTTAACTTTTTGCTGAAGTTTAAAAATTTCTTCGAGCAAAATATTTTGAATTTGTTCGTTGTTAAGATTATGCAGAAATTGCGGCAAATTATTTTCTAAATCGCCAAAAACTTTTTGCCACGCGCCTTCAATATCGTAATTCAAAAAAGGCTGAAGACTTTCCCGCGCCTGTATCGACAATTTGCGCCGAAATTCTGAATTAGTCAAAATTTTTATAATCGCCTGCGCCGCCGCGTGATAATCGCCCTGCGCGACAGAAATATAACCCTTGCCGTCGCTTGTCAATTCGTTATCCGGCAGTTCATAAAGTACCAGCGGCAATTCATAAAATTTACTTTCGGCAATGGATAAAGACCAGCCCTCGTGCGGCGAAGTATTCAGCATAACGTCAGCCGTTTCATAAAATTTTTTTATATCCGTGTGGAACCCGCAAAGTTTGATATTCGATTCAAGATTATTATTTTTGATTGACTCTAGAAATTTTTTTAAGGTAATGGAATTGCCAGCCGCGCCTAGAATTTTTAATTTTGCTGTAGGAATTTTTGCCACAACTTCTTTCATTATCGGTACAACCGCCGAAAAATTTTTATCTGAAGAAATTCGCCCTACCCAAAGAATTGTATTGGAAATTTTTTCAGATTCACGCCCGCCAAATTCTGCGTTATCCAAAATTATTGGATTTGGGATATAGTAAGCGCGGACGCCCAAATTTCTTAAAAATTCCATTCGAGTTTTTGAAAGAACTATAACCGCATCGCTGATTTTGTACGACAACGCCTTAGGAAATTGAAAATCTTCGTGCTTAATGGAGCCGTGAAGTTCCATAGCAATTTTAATCCCCGACAATTTGCAAAATAAAAATTGTACAAACGGCGAAAAATCCATTGCGCGCATATGACTAATAAGCAAATCGACGCTGTATTTTTCCAAAAGTCTTGAAAATTCATTGAGACGGCGCAAAGTTTCAGTTCTGGACGTTGAAAAATTAACACGCTCAAAAAATTCTGATTGTGGCGGCAAAGAAAATTCAAGTTCCAAATTTAAAACATCAGTAAATAAAATGACGCGGTAACCGAGTTTGATATAAATTGGAATAATCAGCGAAAGAAATTTTTCGACGCCGCCATTAAAAATCCGTGTGTAATAAATACCAATGGTACGAATTTTTTTATTTGAGTGCGGGAAAATTTGTTTGTGCGTAACAAAAAAATTTATCAGCCATTTATATTTTTTCCATTCGGTTGCATAGTCAAAAATTGCGCTTGCAAGTTGCGCCGGTGTAAATTTGGCTTGAATTTTTATGAAAAAAAGTTCGGCAACGTCAGAATTTATCCAGCGTTCAAAAATTTTACCCATTATGACATTTGATGCCAAAATTTTATTTTCCTGAGAAAGAATTGAACTTGCAAAAATTTTTTGATAAATATTGTAGGTATTTTCGACAATTTTTTCAATTTGCAAAGAATTTAACGGCGCGTAAATTTTGTCGAGGTCTACGCCGCAATTTTCGATAATTGACGCGGTAAAATCTTTGGCAAGCACGGTTTTAAAATCTTGTGGCTTTAATTCGATTGAAATATTTTCCAAAATTTCTTTCAGCATAAATTATTTTTCTCCAATAGGCAGCGTGGTTTTAAGTTCGACAGTAAATTTTGTACCGACGCCTAATTCACTTTTAACAGAAATTTTTCCTTCGTGAAGGCGCAAAATTTCAGTAGCGATTGAAAGACCTAAGCCGTTGCCGCCCATTTCACGTGAACGCGCTTTATCGACGCGGTAAAATCTTTCAAAAATTTTTTCTTGATCTTCCTTTGCAATTCCAATTCCGCTATCTTGCACGGAAAAAATAACGCGCTCTTCATCTGAACTTTCAATAGTTACAAAAACTTTTCCGCCGGATTTAGTATATTTTATTGCGTTATCGACAAGGATTAAAACCAGTTGTTTAATTTTTTGTTCATCGCCCTGTATTATAACTTTTCTTAATTCGGTGCCAATAAGCTGAATATTTTTTTTCTCGGCAAGCGGCGTCATCATTCGGATATTTTGTTCAAGGATTTTTCCCAAGTCAATTTTTTGGATTTTGACTTTTAGTGCGTTGTTATCGCTCCTTGCCACAGTCAATAAATCGCTGACAAGTTTTGTCATTTTTTTGACTTCGCCCTTTAAATCTTCGATAACTTCGCGCAGGAGTGGATTTTGAATAGATTTATCAGCCAAAAGTAAATCAGCAGACGCCATAACAACTGCAAGCGGTGTTCGCAATTCGTGCGAGGCATCGGCGGCGAATTGTTTTTGTTTTTCATACGCCTCTTTCATTGGAATAATTGCGCGTCCCGCCATTATGTGTCCAATTACCGTAGCAATTATCAACGCCAAAACTCCCAAAACAATCAGCGCGTAGGTTGCCTTTTGCAAGCCGGAACGCATTGCAGTTACGTCTTTTCCAACATAAATTGTTTGTTCAGTATCTGCGATACGAATTTTTTTTGAAACCATCATAATACTTCGCATTTGCCCACTTTCAGTTGGATGACGAAAAGTTTTAATTTCGCCGCTGGGAATTTTTTCGGGATTCATCCACTCCAAAATAAAAGGCTCCACTTTGAATGACGCACGAACAAAACTTACAAGTTGCCCCCATTCGTCAAAAATGTAAAAAAACAACCTGTCATTTGTATTGCGGTAGTAGCGATTTTCATCAATTACGGCGTTGGGGTGTTGAATTTGATAAGCTTGTGCCTCTGCGACTCCGTCAGCCGCGTCAGAAAGTTCCCTCATTTGCTCGGAAGACATTGACCAATCCATAGTAATTCGCACAACAAAAATCAGCGCAATTAAAAAAATGCACATTATCGAAGAATAAACCAGCGTCAATCTAAATCGACTGTTGCGGAAAATTTCCACTAACTATGCCTCCAGCCGGTAACCAATTCCGCGCACTGTTTTTATTGTAATGCTGCCGTCAACGTCATTTAATTTTTTGCGCAAAATTTTCATATATGAATCAATGTTGTTTGAAGTAATATCACGTTCACTGCCCCAAATTCTGTCCAAAATAATTTCACGCGGTACAACCACGCCTAAATTTTGTGACAGTAAATCGAAAAGTTGAAATTCGCGCGGCGAAAGTTGAATTACTTGATTTTTTTTCTTCAAAACTTTTGTGGTACGATTTAAAGTAAATTCGCCGACTTCCACAATTTCTTGTTGGATTCTTTGGGTACTGCGTCTGCTTAAAGCTCTAAGCCGCGCCAAAAGTTCATCAAATTCAAAAGGCTTTACCAAATAATCATCTGCGCCTGCGTCAAGCCCCGTTACTCTATCTTCAACTGAATCTTTTGCAGTCAGCATCAAAATTGCTTTTTCGTAACCGGCGTCGCGCAGTTGGCGGCAAGCGTCAATTCCGGAAACATTCGGCATCATCCAGTCTAAAATTAAAATATCGTACTCTGAATACATTGCATATTCAAAAATATCCGCGCCGTTTTGTATCCATTCTACTTGAACGCGATTTTGCATTAGCATATAACTTATCAGTTTGCCGAGTTTTGGATCATCTTCGGCAAGTAGTACTCTTATCATTGTTAAGCTCCTTTTATTTTTTTAATTTTTAAATTTTTAAATGTACTTTCTTTTTTCCAAAGCAAAAAAAGTACTAAAGAGCACGCCTTGCGTTGCAAGCCGCGCAAGTACCAAAGAAAAAGTGCTTTTTTTGCCGCCCGCCTGCGTTGCAAATGCGATGAGTAAGAGCATTTGCTCGCGTCTAACTTTCCCAAAATTTAAAGTTCCAGCCGCGTTTTCTCACGTTTTCTTAGTCTTAAAGACCCAAGCAAAAACGAAGTGCGGCGGGCGTCCTGTGTGCGTCAACTTCTTTCTTTGTAAACATACTCTAGGGATTAGAGGCTAAGGATTAGGGATTTTCCTTAATCCTTAACCTTGCGTGGATTAAATTTATTCATGGCAATATCAATTCCTTCACGAAAAATGCAAAGTACAGCGGGAACTAAATCTTCAATCGCCGCCGCAATTTTGGGCGCGTCTTCAGAATTAAAATTACTCAAAACGTGAGAATTGACGCTCCAATTTTCCGGCGGGCGTCCAATTCCGATTCTTACACGCGGAAAATTTTGCTCCCACGCCAAATGATAAATTATCGATTCAACGCCTTTATGACCGCCGCTACTGCCTTTTGGGCGAAGTCTGATTGTTCCAACAGGTAAATCTAAATCGTCATGTGCCACGATTAAATTTGAAACGTCAAACTTATAAAAATTTTTAATTTCTTCGACAGCCTCGCCGCTTAAATTCATAAAAGTTTGCGGCTTGACTATTAAAATTTTTTCGCCTTCAAAAAAAGTTTCAGCTATAAGCGCGTTAAAATTATTTCGCCAATTTGTAATATTAAATTCCTTTGCTAATCTGTCAGCCAACATAAAGCCGACATTGTGTTTAGTATTTGCATATTCCGCGCCGGGATTTCCCAGCCCTACAAAAATTTTCATAAAAAAATTCCCACAATCCCTTGAAAAATACCTAAAACAAATCTTTGCATTGGTACAAAAATTATACTAAGTACGGGTGTCATTAAAATTACAATCAAAATTATCATGCTGTAGCGTTCAAGTGATTCAAATTTTACTGATAATTCGTAAGGCAGAATTTGTTTTACAACGTGAAAACCGTCAAGCGGCGGTATTGGAATTAAATTGAAAATCCCAAAATTTATGTTGATAATCATAATCGAAGAAAAAACTAATTGCATTCCCTCTGACATTGGAAAATTCATTTTTGCCAAAATAATCATTACAATCAAAGTTACAAACGCCGTTGCAAAATTTGCGAAAGGACCGGCTATTGAAACTAAAATATCATCACGGCGCGGGTTGCTGAAATTGTACGGGTTGACTTGTACGGGCTTAGCCCAGCCGAAATGCACAATGAAAAGCATAAGCAAGCCGATTAAATCAATGTGCGCGGCAGGATTTAAAGTTAATCTGCCCATCATTTTTGGCGTTGGGTCGCCCAATGCATAAGCTACGCGGGCGTGTGCCCATTCGTGAATTACCATTGCAATTATTATCCCCGGCAAGCTTGTTAGGGCTCTTATTAAAAAATATCCGAAATCGTCCAATATTAAAATTCTCCCTTCATTAGGGCTTGAAAACTACAGAGCGGTTTCCTTGCGAAAGTGTAATTTCCGAAATATTGTAAATGTCAATATCATTCCAAATTTCTTGTGTAAAGTCGTCGTAATTTACGCCAATACTAAAGTAGCGTAATTGTGGACGCGGTTGAAATTTTCGCCCGTCGAAATAAATTGTTGTCGATTCTCCGTCGCGCAGATAATTTACGCTAAATAAAATCCATTCGGTCGGCGATTCAGTCGGAGAAAAATAAATTTCAGTGATAGATTTATGAGTATCGTTGACAATTTTAACAATGTTGTTTGCTTGAGCGGTTGCCTGCAATGAAAAAATCAAAAACGCCGCCAATAAAATTTTTTTAAGCATTGGATTTAGCCTCACTCAAAAAAATTTGTTTAGCCAAAAGTAAAATTGAAATGATAGATTTAACGTCAATAATTTTTCCGGTTTCAACCAAATGGAGCGCGGCGGTAAGCGGCATTTTTACCACGTTAATAAATTCGTCTGAATCGGGATGAATTTTGCCGGGCGTTAAATCGCTAGCCGCGTACAAGTGAATCAATTCGTTTGAAAAACCAACAGTAGTTGCAATGGTAGTAAGTTTCCAAAGTTTACCGGCGGTGTAACCTGTTTCTTCAGAAAGTTCACGGTGCGCACATTCGACGGGGTCTTCACCCGGTTTATCGAGTTTACCGGCGGGAACTTCCAAAGTAACCTGCGCGACGGGATAACGATATTGACGCACTAAAATAATTTGATTGTCCGGTAAAAGTGGAATGACTGAAGACGCGCCCGGGTGTTTAATCCATTCACGGGTTGCCTTGTGTCCGTTTGGCAATTCAACAGAATCTTTGAAAACGTGCAAAAGGTGTCCTTTAAAAATTTCTTCGCTGGAAATTTTTTTCTCGATTAAATTTTTATCGTCGTTATCAATCAAAGGCATATTAATTCCTCCCAAATTTTTTTCAATTATAACATAGTTTATAGGCAGTAGGCAAAAGGCAAAAGGCATAAGGCAAGAGAGAAAACAAATTTTTCAAATCCCTACTGCCTCTTTACTTCTGCCTATTGCCTGCGAAGCATGACACGGGCATTTTTAAGCGAAACTTCATTTTCAACGCCGGACGCCATACGCGCAATTTCATAAACGCGGCTTTCAGCGTCAAGAATTTTAATTTTTGTAACAGTGCGGCTGCCGTCGTCAGATTTTGAAATTTGCAAATGAATATCAGCCATACAGGCAATTTGCGCTAAATGTGTAACACACAAAACTTGCTTGTACTTTGAAACTTTGGCGATACATTCAGCTACAATTTTTGCGGTAGTTCCGCCGAGTCCTGCGTCAATTTCGTCAAAAATCATTGTACCCGCCGAATCCTCACGCCCCGCCGAAACAGTTTTAATCGCAAGCGCAATTCTTGAAAGTTCGCCGCCGGAAACAATTTTTGACAGCGGCTTTAAATCTTCGCCAACATTCGCCGAAAATAAAATATCTGCGCTATCGCCGCCGTTTGAAGTTAATTTTGCAGAATTTTCAACGGTTAAAAGAAATTTCGCCTTAGGCATACCGAGTCGCCGAATTTCCCTTTCAACAATTTTTGAAATTTTTTCTGCGGATTTTTTGCGCAGTTCAAATAAAGTTGCCGCCCGTTTTTTTGTTTGAGTTTCAAGCGTTGAAATTAATTTTTGTAAATTTTCAATATCAGAATCAAAATTTTCAATAGCCGCAATTTCAGCACGAACTTTTTGCAAGTGTTTTAAAATTTTTTCTACTGAATCGCCGTACTTTCTTTTCAGCTGATAAATAATTTCCATACGATTTTGCAAGGCGTCAAGATTTTCCGGCGAAAATTCAAAAATATCTGCGTAGGAGCGAATATCATTATAAACTTCCTGCAATGAAATGGTTGCATCTTCCAAAATTTTTTGCGCTGAATTTAATTTTGAATCGAACTTTGCAACGTCATTCAAATTTTTTTCAACTTTGGCAAGCGCACTTAAAATATTAAAATCTGAATCGCCGTTCAAAAGTTGGCAAGATTCTTCGACGTGTACAGAAATTTTTTCAGCGTTGGTAAGGCGGCGCAATTCATTTTCTAAATCGTTATCTTCATTTGGCTTTAATTCAGCTTGAGAAATTTCCTGTTCCTGCCAGCGCAACATATCAAGGCGTTGTTCGGCGTCAACTATTGCGCGTTTTTTTTCCTCAAGATTTTTAACCTGCGTACGCCACGATTCAAAAATTTTTTGATAATCCTGCAAGGCGTTCAAAATATTTGAATTTGCGCTGTCAATTAAGCTGTAAATATTTTCTTCGCGCAGAATTGCAAGATTTTCGTTTTGCCCGTGAACGTCAACGAGAGCCGCGCCGATTTTTTTTAACGCCGTCAAAGTCACGTGAAAACCGTTTACAACGATAGAATTATTTTTTGTATTGCGATTAACTTTGCGGTTGATAATTAAAGTGTCGTCGTCAATTTCAATTTCAAGTTCAGAAAGAATTTTGCGGACGTTAGAATTTTTTTCCAATAAAAAAACTGCCTCAACGCGCAGATTTTCGCAGCCGGTACGAATTAAATTTGTACCAATTCGCTGTCCGAGTACCGCGCTTAAGGCGTCAATCAAAATAGATTTTCCCGCGCCCGTTTCGCCCGTCAAAATATTTAAGCCGCCGCCAAATTCAAGTTCAGCATGTTCAATCAAGGCAAAATTCCACACGGATAAATTTTTTAACATTTTATCCCCCTTGCGCAAATATAAAGATTAAGGGATCAGGATATAAGGATTAAGGGCTAATTTTTTCTTTCCCTAGTCCTTAGCCCCTAATCCTTAGTCCTTATTTCTTGCCGGTTGAGCCGCGCTTAGTAAGCGGGATACCTTGTTTGCAAAGTGGGCAATTTTCCGGCTCGTAAGTTTCAACGTCCATATGTAACAACGCAAAATTCGGCACGTCGTCAAAAGTTGCCTTGCCGCCGCTCCTGTCAACCAACATTGCAACTGCAACCGGTACGCCGCCAAATTCTTTTACAACATCGATAACTTCACGAACAGAGCCGCCCGTCGTTACAACGTCTTCAACAATTAAAACGCGCTCGCCTTCGTGCAGTGTAAAGCCGCGCCGAAATGTCATTTTTTCGTTTTCACGTTCGGTAAAAATTGCGCGTGTTCCAAGTGCCTTGCCTGTTTCGTGCGCCAAAATTATTCCGCCGGTTACAGGTCCAACAACAGTTTCAATTTGTGCGTCTTTGAAATGTTCAGCAATGGCTTTACAAAGTTTTTCTGTCATCAACGGGTGTTGGAGCACGTTAAATTTTTCTACGTAGTGTGGCGAATGTTTACCGCTTGTCAACTTAAAATGCCCTGTCATAATTGCGTTAGTTTCAACAAGCAAATCATAGACTTCTTTTTCAGTCATAAAAATTTTCCTCTCAAATTAATAAATTTTCTGCCGCCTATTTTAACATTTATTTTCAGCCTGTCAAAAAATAAAATAATTCTGCAAATTGACTTTTTAGACTAAAAATAACTAAAATAGTCTAAGGAGATGATTAAAAATGAAATACAAAGATGAATCGGTTGAAAACGCAATTTTACAAAAGACGGTTGAATTTTTGCAAAGATACGGCGTGCGCGGCTGGAATATGGCAGAATTGGCGGAACATTCGGGGCTTGCCAAAAATACGCTTTACAGAGTTATTGAATCAAAAGAATTGTTAATGGAGCGTGTCACAACAGATTATTACAACAAAATTTATTCCAGGTTGACGGAAATTTTGGAGGCGGGCGGCGATTATATTGACACATGTAAAAAATTAATTTCGGTTTATATCGACTTATCGCCGGCGTATTTTTCGGAAATTTTTAAGGAATATCCCGCACTTGAAAAAAGAATTGCGAATAAGTACGCGGCAGTTCGTCAAAGGATGATTGACTACATTAAAAAGGGCGTTGACGCAGGAATTTTGCGGGAAGATTTGGACGCCGAAAAAACTTTTGAATTGATGCGCTCGGTCTGTTTGATGTACGATACAAAATTTTCAGAGCAGGAACGCGCTGAAAAAATTCATTTTGCCTTTGAATGCATTACTTACGGTATTTTGAAAAAGTAAAAATTTGCGCGTAGGATTGATTTTAAGGCGGGTTCAAAAGTTTTTTTAATATAAAAGTACCCTTGAACGTCAAACGCCGCGCTACGTGGCTCTCAAGCGCATTTACGGGCGTTTATTTTGCGTTTTGAAAAAATTTTTGAAGGTGAATTAAAATGCACGGAAAAATTTTTTTGGCGGTAATTTCGCTTGCAATGTTCGGCTGCGGAAATCAAGCCGCCGTTGAAAAAGCGCGCGCAGATTTTAACAGATTTTCTGAACTCGTAAAAAGCGGCACAGTTTCTAAAAAAGTTTTTGAAGAATATCAAAAAAAGTATAATGTTGCACAATCACAAGCCGCGTTGGAGCAGTTGGAAATTTCACTTGACGAAACAGAAATACGCGCGTCTTTCTATGGGATTCTTACTGCAAAATATGTTGAGGTCGGCTCCATGATTTCTCAAGGTACGCCGCTGGTTGCGATTCAATCCCCGCAGGGTTGATTTAAAAAATTCCGAAACTTAACTTAAAAATTTCAGCTTGAATCAGAAGTTGGAACTTGTAGCACGCGACGGCACAACAAAAGTTATCGGTATTGTTACAGATATTAGCCGCAAGGCAGAATTTAACACGCAACGCGGCACTTTCAGCCGTGCAGGAGCTTAACAAAACTTTTTCGGTTGCCGTCGCGCAGAAACTTTGTCAACTACCAGCGACTAAAGTCGCTAGCTTGGGGAGTGAAACCCCAAATTGCTTAGATACGGCTAACTTGCTCAAAATTGTTTCCAATTCCAAGTAGAGGTCTGCTAATTACCAAAGCCATTTAAGTCCGCAAGTTGTCAAACGGACTGTAAAGCCTTACTCAAAATATTTTTTGCGGCGTTTACATCTCTTATATGATGAGTTCCGCATTTTGGGCAAAGCCACTCACGGTCTTTCAAATTAAGTTTATTTTCACCGCTCATAACGTGACCACAAGTAGAACAAGTCTGCGTTGTATTTTTCGGATCAACCGTTATAAAAATTCTGCCGTAAAGTTTGGCTTTATACTCCAGCTTACTCAAAAAAGACCGCCAACCTGCGTCAGAAATACTCATTGCAAGCGCGTGATTTTTTAGCAAATTTTTACTTCTCAATTCTTCAGCCGCGACCAAATCGTGGTTCTTGATAAGTGCCGCACTCAAGATATGCTGAAAAGAATCTCTGCGTTTCATAACTCTGCTTTGGAGTCCTGATACAAGTTTTCTTTGTTTCTGTACATTTTGGACTGTTATCAACGATAATATCTCGGATTGTCGATAATGTTGCCGAATGAATCAGCGTAAAAATTTTCTAAATTCAAATCAATTCCAACTTGACTGCCGACAAATTCCAAAGTTTTTACAAAAGGTTCGTCACTTGCAAGTTGCATTGATAAATAATAATCTCCGCAACCGTCACGCGAAATTGTCAATGTTCCAATTCGGATTTCGTGTTGCTTATCCATTTCAAAAAGTTTTTGCAGTCTTTTCGATGAGCCTTTAAATCTGATTTTTCCTAGTTTCGACAACTGAATATATTTTTCGTCCAAAAATCTCACGTTTGCATTTGTCAAATGTGCCTCGTCAGTTGTTTTGTAATGGGGGTTTGTCTGATAAGATTCAAGATAAGTTTTGCGGTGAAAATTTGGCGTTCCGTGCGAATGAATTTCTCGGTAGAGTTTCCACGCTTTTTGATAATTTTGTTTCGCATTATCAATCGCCAATGAATCAACATTTTCATCACGCAGAAAGAAATATTTGTTTTTCAATTCGGCAGTAGAATTTTTCAGCAGGTTTAACTCAGAAATTTTTTTCAGTTACGCCTTTGATATAAATTTTCGGATTGCCGAATTTCCAAAGTTCCAGATTTATATAAACCATTTCATTATAAACAAAGCGACTTGCGTCAGAATTTATTTTTATAATTTTTCGTTGTTGATAGTCGGGATAAATTCTGATTTTAAATCCAAAATGATACAGAAAATTTTTCATTGCTTTTGCCATACTCTCACCTTCCTTCTATAAAAATTATATTACATATGAATTCAAATGAAATTACCATAGAGCAAATTGGGGCGGTCATCTTTGGTCAAACAGTTATTATATGGGAACTCTTGGCAATATGAGCAAAGAAACTGTAGAGAAATATATACAAAATCAATATCGCAATTCCTCTCCCGACTAAAGTCGGAAGATTCCTTGCGAAAATTTTTATTGAAATTACAAAAAATCGGCTGAAAGGAGATTTTAAAATTGGAAATTATATTTTCCTTTGTAAAGGCAAGTTCGGTACATTTGGTAGACAAGCTCCATAAATCCGCACTTATAAAAATTTTCCTTGATAAATTCCAAAATAACCGTGTCATTTTTTTGTCTGTCGATTGACGAAACAATTTCCCGTCTTAATTCCACGTCAAAAATTTTATTGTAAAGTTCAAGCAGTATTTTTAAATTTTCGTCGTTACGCACTAAGCCCAGATTTTTAATTTGTAAAATAGTATACATAGATTTTAAAATTTATTTTTTAAAAATTATTCCAAAAACATTTTAAACTGATAATACTCGGTGGCATTCCGATAAATTGAACGTCAAATTTTAAACTCGGCTCAACTTTTGTGCTTGCGTTGTGAATCCGAAAACTAAGTTGCCAACCGTTATTCAAGTACATTTCAAGAGTATTTTTACTGCCGGATTTAAATTTCAATGCAACCAATTCTGTCGGCAAGGAAACTTTTGGAACGGTAATTACAGACACAATTTTTTTACTCGGTCGATTCAACGTTCCGTGCAAATTAAAAGTTTCAATCACTGTAAGACGTTCGCTGTCGCGGCTTACAATTTTATAATAATCTTTAACGCCAATAAGATATTCTATAATTTCGCGCGGAATATTTTTATTAACTTCGTAAGCAGTGTTTATTTCGTCAATAAAAGCCTGAAGGAGCGGCACATAAACTGAATTTTCTTTATCGGGTATTTCGCTCCATTTTGCACCTTCAAGTTTCAATTTTTTAGTTTGTCAAAAATTGGATTTACAGCTTGCCAATATTCGCTACTGCAAGGATTATTAAACCATTCTTTGCCAAAATCAATCTTATGACTCAATCGACTGCGTTTTATTGCGTCATGATTATGTTTGATACTCAAGCCAATTTCCCAATTTAAATTTTTGCGACCAATAACAATATCCCTAACATCGCCTTTAATTCCAAATTCGTCTTTTAAAAATTCTAAAGTTAATTCGTCATATTCAATTTCGCAAATTAGAGGTTCAAGTTCAAAAATAGTTTTTACAGCGGCTTGTGCAGAAATTTTATACAAATTTTTTTGGTCTTCAGTCAAAATTTCAAAAGATTTTTTATTTGCGTCGAATGAAGAATTTTTTATAATTTTTGTCGGACGAATATTTTTCAAAGTCTTATACAAAATTTCAAGCCAAGCGTATTCATAGGCGCGCCCTTGATTGTTACTTTTATTGCTCAAAATTTTTCCTCCAGCGATAATTTTATTGATACTGCTATTTCATAAGCTAAATTTACCGGCACGGCATTTCCAATCATTTTGTAAGCGTCATTAACATTTTCGTACACAAATTTAAAATCATCAGGAAAGCCTTGAATCCGCGCAATTTCTCTTACTGTCATTCGGCGATACAAATTTTCTTTGCCTTCGACAAAACGGCAGTCATTTCTTCCAACTTTAATCATTGGCGGAGCTTGCGGGTGAAGTTGACATTGACGCCCTGACGCTTGAATTGTAAAAGCTTGTTCGTCCCAAGTTTTAACGCGGTTACGGCTCATAAAAATTGGCGAAAAACCGCCTGTAAAATATTCATTATTGTTAATAGAATTTGGATTGTGATAATTTTTTTCGGCGGCGGGAACTGCGCTAAATTGTAAATCCCAAATTACATTGCGCAAAGTTAATTTTTTTGAAACAGCTGTAGTTGAACCTTTTGGAAATTTAAAATCAATCTGTAAATCTTTCCTGAATCCAATGAAAAAAATTCGCTTGCGTTCCTCTGCCACGCCGTAATTTTTGGCGTTTGCCATTGTCAAGGTAACATTGTAGCCTGATTCTTCAAATAAATTTAAAATATTTTGAACTGCCGCAGAATGTCTTTTGGCAAGCATACCGCTTACATTTTCGGCAAGAAAAAATTTCGGCTTAAATTCTTTTAGCAATCTTACATAGTCGAAAAATAATTTTCCGCGTTCGTCATTTATCCCGCTCAAATTTCCTGCTTCAGACCACGATTGACAAGGCGGACCGCCAATTATTCCCGTAATTTCGCCACAAAAAAACGGTGTAATATTTCTTTTAGAAATTTTTCTTACGTCACCTTCAATAAGATAAGTATCAGGATGATTTATTTTAAAAGTCTGCCAAATATTTTTGTCAATTTCGTTGGCAACGGGAATTTTAAAACCTGCACGCTTAAAGCCCAAATCTAATCCGCCGCAACCGCTAAACAAACTTAATAAATTCATTTAATTTCAGCCAAAATATTTTCGGCGGCAAGCTTAGGATTTTCGGCGGCGCGAATCGGTCTGCCCACGACTAAATAATTTGCGCCGTTTTTTATTGCGGCGGCAGGCGTAGAAATTCGGCTCTGATCGTTAATATCACTGCCTGCAGGGCGAATACCCGGCGTTACAATCAGAAAATCTTTGCCGCAATTTTCACGAATTAATTTAGCCTCCTGCGGCGAGGCTACAACGCCTTCAAGCCCCGCGTCTTTCGCAAGTTTTGCAAATCTTACAACTTGTTCAGAAATTTTCAATGAATCGTAACCTAAGCCGCTCCAGTCATTTTGATTAATGCTTGTCAAAATTGTTATTGCAATTAATTTTGGCTTGACAATTCCCGCCTTTGCTGATTCTTCGCGCAGTTTATCGGCGGCAGTTTTCATCATTGTAAAGCCGCCCGCCGCGTGTACATTCAAAATATCTGCGCCCAAATTCATCAACGAACAAAGTCCGCCCGCAACCGTATTTGGTATATCGTGAAGTTTTAAATCAAGGAAAATTTTTTTGTTTTGAGTTTTGAGCCAATCGACAACGCCCGCGCCTACGCTATAAAAAAGTTCCATTCCAACTTTGTAAAAAATTACACTGTCTCCGAGTTCGTTTACCAAATTTTTCACGTCTTCCATTTTGTGAAAATCCAACGCTACAATTAATCTTTCGTCAGCCATAATAACACCCGCCAATTTTAATTTTTATTAATGTAATATATTTTTTAAATTATATCAAAGTAAATCCAACGCTTGTCTTGCACGTTTTAAATAAATTTCACGAATTTTAGAGTTTTCGCCTAATCCTTGCATTTGAACTTCAACATTAAAGCCTGCGCGAGTTAAAATATTTTTGTGTTCGCCCGCCATATCGTTATTGGCGTGGTCTCCGGCAACCAGCATCAACGGCTTTAAAATTACCTTTGAAAATTTTTGAAGTTTGAGTTTGCATATTAAATTTTCAAGGCGTGGAAAACCTTCAACAGTGTAAATGAAAGCGTCATTCCTAAGCGCGGAAAGTCTTTCCTGCATTACTGAATAGTAAGCATTGGAAGGATCGGGCGTGCCGTGCGCCATTAATAAAATCGCTGCGCCTTCTTCCTGCGCCGGTAAATCTAACGCCGCCACTACTTCCGAAATATCGTCGGGGAAATTTTCCTGTCCTTGCCAATACATTAGCGGAGTTGCCAAAGTCATTTTTTTAAAGCACGTTTTGTATTCGTGAAAAATTGCAATGTCATATTTATACTCAAGTCCTGGAATTATTGCAAGCGGTACAAGTGCAATTTTTGTAAAACCCTCGCTCAGGATTTTTTCAAGCGTTTCTTCAGGCGCGCTATAAGAGCAAAATCCGGCATTTTCAGCAATTCGCTTAATGACTATATGACTAGTGAACGAAAGGGCTATTTTGACGTTTTTAAAGGCATTTTGAAGGGTATTTACGGTTGCCAGAATATTTTTTTCGCAAGTTTCCCTGTAAGTTGTGCCAAAACTCAAAACAACCATAGCAATTTTGTCGGCGGAATTTTTAAAATTTGGATTCTCATATTCAAGCAAACCAATTTGAGTAGCCATTTGTAAAGAAATTGGCGGCGTTGAAACTTCGTTATTAATTTGGAAACTTCCATGAGTTTCTGCCGTAATATTTTTTAAATTTGACATAAAAAAGTTCCCTTCAAATTTTCAAGAATGTCTGCGCCTTTTTATTCTTCTAAAGAAAGAAAAAGCGTATTTTTAAAATAAAATTTTAATCTTGGATAAGATTTTCAAGCGTATCAAATAAAACATCCGGATTAACAGGCTTGCTTAAATGTGCATTTAACCCGGATTGCAACGAGCGTTGAACATCTTCATCAAAGGCATTTGCAGTCAAGGCAATAATAGGAATAGTTTTGGCGTCCGGGCGATTTAATTTTCTAATTGCCTCTGTTGCCTGCAAACCGTCCATTTCCGGCATTCGCATATCCATTAAAATTGCCGCGTAATAATTCGGCGCGGATTTTTCAAACATTTCAAGGGCGATTTTGCCGTTTTCTGCGTGTTCAGGCTCCATTTCCCGCATTTTCAAAACTTCCATCATAATTTCTGCATTAACAATCATATCTTCAGCCAAAAGAATTTTTTTGCCGGTTAAATCTGCTTTTTTCTGTACAGCGGAAGAGAGCATTTTTTTATTTTTGAGTGCGTTTTTAAATTCGTCCAATAAATGACCGGAAAACAGCGGCTTAGATATGAAACTATCGACGCCCGCTGCTATTGCCTCTTCGGTTATATCGTCCCAATTATACGCCGTCAAAATTATTATTGCCGTATCGTTGCCAATGATTGAACGAATTTGCCGCGTTACTTCCACGCCGTCCATTTCCGGCATTTTCCAATCAACTATTATTAAATTGTACGGCTCCCTGCGCGCAGATTTTAATTTTATCATTTCAAGAGCCTCTTTGCCTGAAAGTGCAGTTTCCGCCGCAATTCCCGTTTTTTCCAAAACTAATTTTGCATGATCACAAGCAATTTTATCATCGTCGATAATTAAAACATTCATCGACGCGGGATTTATTTCAATTTCATCAGCGTCAAATTTTTTCTCTGAATCAGTCAAAGTAACTGTAACAAAAAATGTTGTGCCTTTGCCTTTTTCACTTTCGACAGTAATTTTTCCGTTCATCATTTCGACAATATTTTTTGTAATTGCCATACCGAGTCCGGAACTTCCATATTTATTAGCCGCGCCGGAATTTTCTTGACTGAAAGTGTCAAAAAGTTTTGGCAGAAATTCCGCACTCATTCCAATTCCGGTATCCTTGATAATAAATTTGAAAGTGGACTTGCCTTTAAAATTAGCCGTCTTTTCAACAATAAAATCAATTTTGCCGCCCGCCGGTGTAAATTTTACGGCATTTCCCAAAATATTTATCATAACCTGTTTCAGTTTCATAACGTCGCCAATATAAAAATCTTCAACTTCGCCGTTAATTCGGCAGTTGTACTCCAATTTTCTTTCGGCGCATTGCCCGCTGAACATTGTATTAATTTGTTCAATGAATTCTGAAAAGGAAAATTCTTCATTTTTTATGGTAAGGCGTCCGCTCTCAATTCTTGACATATCCAAAATATCATTTATCAAATTGAGTAAATGTTGCGCGGAGCTGTCGATTTTTTTCAGATAATCGCGCATTTTGTCAGAAATATTTGGTTCATTCATTGCAAGATTATCAAGCCCGATAATTGCATTCATAGGCGTTCTAATTTCGTGGCTCATATTGGAAAGAAAAACAGTTTTTGCAGTGCTTGCCTCTTCAGCGGCTTTCAGTGCGTCATTTAACGCTTGATTTTTCGCCAGCGCGTTTCTCATTTCAGAATCAATATCTGTAAAACCTGCGCCGACTTTGTGAATTTGGTTATCATATCTTTCCCCAGCGTTACGAACACCCGCCATTCTCAACATTTCATAACTTTCTTTGTCGTCGTGGCGCGCCAAATATCTGTAAACGATAATTGGATTTTCTAAAAGCCCAGATCGAATATTTTCAGTCTTAATGAAATTTAAAAATCCTTCTCGATATTCTTCAACAACATAAGTCAGCGCGTAATTTGTGAAAAACTCCAAAAATTTAAATTTTTCGCCGTTAGATTTTGCATTTTCAATTTTAGAATCTTCACGATAACAAATACCGTCGCCCGTGTCTAAATCGATATAGTAGACACTGCGATAATCGGCGGCAAGCGCGGTTATCATATTGTCTTGTTGAGTTTTTAATTGTTCCTGTGATAAAAGTTCTTCTTGCAGTGCAAGTTGTTCCTCAAGCTCCTGTTGTTTGACGCGGTTTTCAGTTTCTGAAATTTCTTTTTCAAGATTTAATTTGGCGGCGCGGCGCACTTGCAAAATCATAATTCCAAAAATACTCATTAATACAAGTGCCGTTAAAATTAGCTGTACTAAATTTCTTTGAACAATTCCGGCTGAAATTGAATTGACTTGATCTCCAATGATACTTTCACGAATAAAATAAGTTAAAAACCAATCCGCCCCATGAACCGGAACATAATACATTGTACCGCGCACATTATCATAATTGAAAGAAATATAACCTTTTCTGCCTTCAGCAAAATCCTTTTTCATTTCGCCTATAGAATATCCTTTTTCAAATGTGGCGCGCTTAAGTTCCTCAAAAAGATTATCGCCGCTTAAAAGTCCGCCGAGTATGATATTTGTTAAAGAAAATCCATCCTCTGTATAAAGGTTACAAAAAGTTGTAGTGCCGGTTGATTGAATGCAAACATAATTTAACATGTCATTCATATCAATTTCCATAAAACAGGCAACAAGAATTTTTCCTTCAAAGGGCAAATTATCTATAGGGACTGCCACGACTAATTTTTTATTGCTGTTTCTTAAATTTCTTACAATTATTGAAGTATCAGTCATATTTTTGTAGTCAAATTGATAAATATCTATATCATTGCGCGTGCCGGTTGCAGTATAAATCAAGCCGTCATTTGCAACGAATGCAAATTTTTTAAATCCGTACATTCTTTTGACTTTCGCTTGAAACTTTTGCAAATTCTCGACGCCGGACAGATCCTCTTTGGTTATAAGTTCCAATGCGACGTTGATATTATTAATATAATTGCTAAGCGCAGCGGATACAATTTGTTCACGTCTTCCCGCCAATTCGTCAAGATACAAAAGGCTGACATTTCGGACGGCTTTTTCAGTATCTGTGCTTGCACTTTTGCCGCTCCAAAATGTTCCAATTATTAAAATGAAGGCAATAATTACGCTGCCAATTACTGCCAATTTCATAACGCCGCTTTTTCTAATATCTGAAATGACATTGTTTTTTTCATTGTCCATAATGTGCCTCCACTTTTATTTTAATTTGAATAGCAAAATTGTACAATGAATTGAAAAATTGTCAAATTGCGGGAATTTTTTTTATGCTATAATACAATTTAAGTTAAATGAAAATGTGCAAATGCGCGATGAAATTATTTTTGGAAAATACGAGCCCCGATTTTATACGGGTGGTATTCGCAGGTTTGAGAATCTTAATCTTGAGAAATTGAAAAAATTGGTAGATTTAAAATTTGTCGATGTGGAAGAGTATCAAAATGACAGTCCCACTATTCGAGAGTTTATTAAATTTATGGAAAAGTATCCAGACTATACCGTAATGGGATATGTAGTTTCTATTGAACGTTCGGATTATCGAGTTAGCCTAGATGGTATTGAAAAAATAGCACCTGCAGAATCAAAGGCGGAGGAAAATGAATTTATAGAATTATTCAGAAATGCAGATGATTTTAATATAAATGATGAAATGTATGCGTGGTTTGATTGAGGAGGTTATATAAATGAAAATTGAATGTCCGAAGTGCGGAAGTGATGATGTTGTTGTAGAGGCTAAAAGCACTATCCGATTTAAATTTAATAAGCGCGGAAACATTAAAATAGTATCTAAACAAAAAGATATTATTGAGCAGATTCAGAATAAATTCGGTCGTGGTTTTAATTGCAAATGTCAAAAATGCAATTTTGGTTTTGCCGAATTTATATAAGTAAAAGGAGTGAAAATAAAAATGATTAAGAATGTACAGTTAAAGCCATTTGATATTAAAAATTCTTGCGAATTACCAACTTATGTGTATGGAAACGGCGTTGAAAAATATACTCTGTTTGCGACGGTACCGGGCAATTATAAAATTACGCTTGCTAAATTAACAATAGGTACTTTAGTAAGTAAAGAAACTGTATTATCCCACGCAATGTTTGAAAGTTATACCGATCACGGCGAAAAAATGAGTGCGGCTAAAATTCGTATCAGTGGTTGTGAACGCGAGTTTATGGCAGTAAAAAATGTTATGCTAAAAGTTGGGATTGAGGTGGAATCTATAGCTCCGTGTCACTTTTGTGAATTACTAAATGCGCTTGGGGCTTATTACCAAGCGGGTAATCCCGAAATCATAGAGTATGCTGTTATGTCACAAAGATGTCATTGACAAGGCATTTGCCAAAAGTTAAAATGTTAATATGTAGAATCGTGCTAATGTTTTGATAAGTGGAATGTGTGTAGTGTAAAAGCGCGAGGAGGATTTACGGTGATTTACATAAGTCGTTTTCAAAATCCTGAATTAAAAAGTGGAAATTATACGGTTGTTGGTATTGTTCGGTATCTTCCGAGATTTCGTTTGGCTTACGAACGCGCTGGAAATATCATTGATATTGCGCCGCCAAAAGAAATTTTCAATATTAACGTAAAAGAGCAGTTTATAGATTTATATATTGCACATCTTGAGAGAGTTGGAGTTGAAAGAATATCTAAACAACTGGAGCAATATTTGGCACTTGGTAAAGATGTTGTACTTTGTTGTTATGAAGACGTTAGACAAGTCGGTGAATGGTGTCACCGCCAAATATTTGCCAAATGGTGGTTTGAAAAAACAGGTGAGATTATATCAGAATTGAAAGATGAATCGCCGATAAAAAATAAAATTCCTGCTCCTTCAATGAATGTTAAAAACGAAATTAAAGAAGAATCTGCTGTTTCCGATAATGAAAAACCTTTGATACGAATTGAATACAGCATATGGAAACCTAGAGAGTATTTGCCGTATATAGGCGGCGATGTATACTATCAAGTTGACAGAAAAACCGGCAAACAAACACGGCTTTTTGACAAGGACGCACGCGAACTTATATCTGAAGGTAAAGCAGATGTTTTACTTGATTTTGACACGATAGAAAAATTGAGATTTATTTTGCTAAGTGATTCAACTGTTCAAGTCTATAGAGTAAATAAAAAAGGACAGGAAAAAGCAATAGACCTGAAAGCCGCTATAGAGCTTGCGTCAGTTGGAATGGTTGGTATACTTGATATAATTAATAAATAACCGTCGATAGTTTAGTGGAAAAATGCTCGGTTCTGAGCCGGGAGAAGTAGGTTCGAATCCTGATCGGCGTACCAATGAAAATAACGCCTCAATCAGAAAATGGTTGAGGCTTTTATATTAAAAAAATAGTTGATGATTTATGCAAGGTTTTCGAGCACCGGGTATTTTTTTCTTAACAACGTTAACTACATCGGAACAAGAATTTTTGAAAACGCTTGTTGGAAATGCTTTGAAAAATGGCTATACAAAGTTTATTGAACCTTGTGCAGGTGCATTCGCTTTATCACATTTGGCAATTCAAGCCGGTTTTAAAACTTCTCAAATTGAAAATTCAGACGTTTCAATGTTTACTTCAATAATGGGATACGCAATAACAGGGCAACCTTTAGAAGAACTTTGTTTAAAAGCTAAAGGTTTCAGAGATGAAGAACTTTTAGACCCTGCTACTGCTTTGTATGCGTGGAAATATTTAAGTATGGCAAAGAATGCCGAAAAAGATTATTTTTATAATTATCTTGTCGATATGGAAAAGCGGCGTGATGAACATATTAAATTTTTAAGTGAGCAGCTGAATCGTGCTAAAGATATTCTCGGTGGTATGAATTACCGTACGCTTGATATGTGGAAACATCTTGAAGAAGTTATAGATAATCCAAACGCACTGATATTAGCTAATCCTCCAACGTATAGATCAGGTTTTGAAAAATATTATGATACCAACGGCAATATGACTTGGAAAGAGCCCGAATATGAAATATTCGACCCCAAAACAGGATTAGAAGAGCTTATGGATAAAATGAAAAGTGCAAAAAGTGAGTGTTTCTAGAAAAAACGAACAGAAAAAATATGAATGTAGTTGTGATAACCTTCAATATAGGCAAATAAGCATTTCAAACAATTGAAGAAATTTTCTGCAACAGCATTATCATAAAGTACTTACAGAATAAATCTAAATTGTTGTTGGAATTTTTATCAACAGGATTAAAGTGCAAAGAGAATCCATACTAAGTCAATCTTTTAAATCAAGACCCTGACAGAACTGCAGGTGTTTTGATGGGCAGAATGAAAAATGGGCAATATATTTATACTTGATGTAAAAAGGATAGCGGCAAATGCTGCTAATATCAGATCACTTGTTAAAAGTATGGCTGAAACTGATAAATTTGAATACGGCTGTAAAAAAATTCTGATACCGCAAGACCCCAGTCAAGCAGGTAAAGAACAAGCGCAAAGTTATATTCGCAGTTTGGCAGGTTTTAAAGTTAAAAGTAAAACCGTTATTAGGTGAGCTTGAAAGATTTCCTTAATCTGCACGTACACGCCGTATCAGCAAAGGTAATTTTGCATTGTAATGGAGGATCCAAAATGATTGATTTACCAGTAGAATTGTTTACCACACAAACGGCGGTTGACGTAAGATTGATTGAATCCTTAAAGCGTGGCGAAGTAAAAATCACAGGCAGTTATGAATTGACTTCTGAAAGATTTTTGCAATATCAGCAAAAGTTGAAAAATTATTATATTGGCAAGCAAGATATTTTGAATAAAAAAGGCAGACCGAATGGCGCGCCAAATAATAAAAAAAAGATTCTTTCTTTGGTAATTTATTTCTTCTAAAGAAAGAAATGCCGACTTGTTAAAAAAGAAAAATTTGTAAACAAATCCTAGCAAAGCGAGGGAGGGACTTTGAAATTAATCACTTTAAAACAATTACAAATGCAAATTCGAGACATAAAAAAATTTTCTTGAAAGTGGGGGCTGGTGCTGGCAACGATTCTATGTTCAACGATGGCAATGATTTTATCGCTAAAATCGGTTCCGGCTCTGTTAAATTTATTGGTTTAACCGCCGGTATTGATTCTGTCGATTTTAACAGCTCCCTTGTTGCTTATTCTCAAATCCCTTGAAACTGAAATATTTGAAAAATAAAAAGCCCCGCAGGGTATTTTTCCGGGTAGACTTATAGCTGGACTACAAAACTATCAAAATTTTTTATAGCAGGGCAAATTATTTCAAGCCGTCAAAGAAATTTTTTATCCACTGATCATTTTCAAAATTGAAAAATTTTTCTTTGCCGACGTACAAAGTTTCATCTTCACGATAAACCGGCACAATTACAAATCCCCAATCTTGAGACTCCACCCAAATAAAAAATTTTACTTCGCCGTTCACGATTGTATCAGTTTCATCTTGCGGAATATTTTCGCCGTAAATCTTTTCTATTTCTTCCTGTTTTTTCTCGTCAAATTCTTCAAGCGTGCATTCGTAAATCAATTCTTGACGCAAATTTTTTTCATTATCTTTAAGGTAGACAGTCAAAGTTAAATCTTCAATATTGCGGGAAAGGACGCCGTTTTCTTTAGACTGCGCGTCGTCAATCAATGTAACTTCTTCGCCGGTATGAGTAAAGCCGGTTAAAATGTACGGCAAATGCGGACTGCGATTTTTTATTTTTATATCAGCGTAACCAAATTTTTTATCGCGCAGATATTTTAACGCGCCGTCAATGCAAGACATTTTTAATTCATTTTGTTCAGATTTTTTTTCAGCTCTGGGCTTAGATTTTATCAATTTGCCCGGTACAAATTCTTTTAACGAAGTGCGAAATAAATCAATTTTGCAAGACTGCCCGCTTAATTTTATCAAGCTGTAATTTTCAATTTCGCCGCTCTCGTAAATCGGATCCAAAAGTTGCCGAATTATATTGTAAATATCCGGGTTTAAAATCGGCTCAATTTCAAAAATACTGAAAGAAATATCCGGCAAATTTTTTATCAAGGTAAGCCCTTCAGAATTTTTCAAAGTCAACTTCCATTTGTCAAGCGGAATTTTTATTAAATTATCGCCGAAAAATTCATATTGGCGATTAATTTCCCAATTTCGGCTCGGCTTATCGTGGTTGCCTTCAATCGCCAACAAAACTTGAATTATTCCGTAATTTTGAAAAAATGCTTGCTTGATTCTGTCTGCAATTCCAAACAAAAAATAATAATTATTCCGCACTAAAAAATATTCCCTGCGATTTTTATTTTCCCATTCTTTAAATTTAGTCGGCAAAATTTCTTCAGCTTGTGCATAAGCACTTTCAAAATTTTTGTAGATTGAGGCGACGCCGTTTTCATCAATGTACCTGAAAACGTCCAAATTAAAATCTTTAAGCAAACTTTTTAAAGTTGGAATTGCTGACGCCTTCAAAAAAGTTTGTTGGTCAAAAGAAAATTTTTCGCCGTAAAATTCCCGTTGCGCCGTAATTAAAGGGCTGCGATTTAAATATTGCTTGCAAAGATTTTCAACGATTTTCAATTTTAAAATCTGCAAAATTCGATAAGTCAAATTATTTCCGCCAAAATCTGTACTGCCGTTTTCATAGCCGGTTTCAATATCAATGGCGTAAGAAACGCGCTGATTGTCAACTGAAAAACTGCAAGACGAAATATCCGTAGTTCCGCCGCCGCAGTCGATAACCAACGCGCTGTATTTTTGGCGGTTGCGAATGGTTTTATTTTCGATAAATTCGCTGATAATGTTGTAAAGGACAGCCACACTTTCATCAATCATTTCTTTTTGTTCAACGGCGTATTCGGGCAAAATTTCTTTATAAAGATGTTGAAATTTTCCCTTTTGCTTAACCGGTCCGGAAATGTGCACATAGCGAACGCGCCCCTTAATATAATCTTCCAGCGCGTGAATTATATAAATAAAAAATTCGCGCAGGATTTTTTTTCGACTGACAAAAACGCGCCGCCCCAAATTATCAGTCAATTCTTCTTCCTTGTCAAAATCTGAAATCCAGCGTTTTATATCGTAAAAAACCGAAAAGCCCTCGTCCATATACGCCGAAAATTTGAAGGCGTCATAGCCAAAAATATATTTCGGTTTTTCAGGATTTTCTAAAGATTTTACGCCAATAATTGTTGGAACTAAATCAGTTTCTTTGCCGTCAAAATCGTAAAAAAGGGCGTGCTTAATACTTTCATTGTGAAGTTTTGCAACGCTGCTTTTTTCTTTGAAATCCAAAACGCCGGCGGTTGTGCTTGAAGTTCCAAAATCTATTGCAACGGGCATTTTTAAAATTTCCGGCTCCAAAACTTGAAAGTTCAAAAGTTGCAGACAATACGCGGGAATATTTTCTTGAATCATAGAGGCTTTACCGTTGTAAAAATTAAAAAATTGTTCAGAGTAAACGCGCTCCATCAGAATCAGAAAATAATTTTTAATCTGCGATTCACGGCAGGGCAGATCCCTATTTTTGCGCAGGTACAGAAAATTTTTATCGTTAATTTTTTCTTCAACGTTGAAAATGCAACACAAATTTTTTTGGCTGTCAACAATAAAAGCATTTGTACCGCTTAAAGTTGGCGTGTAATTTATTGTGATATTGTCAAAAAAATTTACGGCTAATCCTTGCCAAACTTTTATACCGGCGTTACATTTCAAATTTATTGGTTGCGGCTGAAAGGTTATGTGAGGGAAAAAATTTTCAAGCCGTTGATAATCTTCTGCGCGAAATTCATTTATCAACAAGGCTTTTTCTGCGCCGCGATAACGCAAAATTGTTTGTATCAAAAGTTCCTTATCCAAGCGATTGGCAACCGCCGGGATAATTTTTTCACGCCGTGCAATTTCTTGCAAATGGTAAACCGTCATTCTTTTTAAATCATGTTCATAATATTTTTTTTGCGCCATAACTTAACCTACTTTAAGGAATCAGAAATCATAGAGTCAACGGCAATTTGTTGAAGTAAAATATCCATTTCGTCAACTTTACTCTTCATGCCGAGTTCGCTGTAAAGTTGTTTAGCTTGAGTTGCCGCCGCCTGTGCCTCTGCAAAATTTTTCTCAATGTAGAAATTGCGGGCGTTTTCTTCAGCTTTTTCGGCGTCTGCTTTTTGAGAGTGTGATTCAGTTTCTTTAGATTTAGACGCGTCGAATTTATTTTGAATAGCTTTAACTTTTGGCTCTTCAGATAAATTGCTGAATTTTTCAATAGCCGTCATATAGTACATTTGCGCGGAGGCGTAATCGCCGGATTCAAAGGCAGAATCGCCCTTAAGTTCAGTTTGTACAGCGTCATCAAAAAGTTTTTGGCGTTCTTCAGCTGTAGTTCTTTCTTCCAAAATTTTTTTATCCCGCGCCTCTGCAACTTTTCCTAAGCCTTCATTTGTTTGAATTCTTACTTCAGGATTATCTGAAAGGTTTCTTGCGTCAAGATAGGCTTTTTCTGCGCCGTCAATATCGCCCGCCGCCAATAAATCATCGCCTTTTTTCAGCGCGGCTTGTACAGCGTTATTCAACTTGTCGTCACGTGCTGAATTAATTTTATTCAATGCCGCGTCCGTTTGTGTACGGTCTGCAGGATTATCTGAAAGGTTTCTTGCGTCACGATAAGCTTTTTCTGCGCCCTCAATATCGCCCGCCGCCAATAAATCATCGCCTCTTTTTAGTGCGTCATTCAAGGCGGCTTGTTTTTTGGCGTCTAATTTTTGCTCGGCGTCTTTGCGCAGTTCAGCGCGTTTATCATAAACTTTTTCAAGCGCGGCTGTTGCGCTATTTCGCCCTTCGTTATCGTGGACTGTTGAGGCTCTCTCAATCGCCTTCAAATATAAAGATTCTGCCTCGTCGTATTCGCCATTTTGAAAAAGATAATCGCCCAACAACAGAAATTGCTGAATATCCAGCCGATTTTCAATCATATGCAAACGGCGTTGAATGTAATTGCGAATTTCTTTATCAGTTCCGGAAGAATATTTCAGAGCATTCATATAATCTTCATATGCCAGCGAATAATTTTTTTCATTGTAGGCAATATCAGCCTGTACAATATTATCTAAAATCATCAAGTCTTCTTGTATATTTTTTACGTCTTCATTGCGTTTCAATTCCTGCGCTAAATCCAGAGCTTTTTTTGAAACTTCTTGCGCACGTTTATAATTTCCATTCGCCATAAATTCTTGCGATTGTTGCATTGTACTTTCAAAATCTTGTACTTTGTCTTGATAAATTCTGTCCAAAATATAAAAAATAATTGCCACTATAATGAGAATGATAATAATAATGACGGCAATTTTTATGTAAAGCAAACGTTTTCTTTCGCGTTCGGGGTCACGAAAAATTTTATCTATAAAAATTGCGGCTACAGTGTAACTTTTCAGATTTTCCGGCTGACGTGAAAGTAAAATTTCTTCCAAAAAATCAACGGATTCTTGAGGCTTATCCGATGCCTCTGCAAAAACTTCGTCAATTTCTTGTTCGTCAACATGTTCCCACAAGCCCTGCGAATACAAAGAAATAATATCTGCGTCCGCCAATTTCTGAACTTTTGAAATAAAAGGCTTAAAAAAATCTTTTTTGCCAAGATAAGCGTATAAATTATGCCGTTCCTCATGTTTATCAAGCGGGGTATAACTTTCGCCCTTTTCGATTAAATCATTCGCCAACGACATATCCGAAGATTTCAAAAAAAAACGTCCCTGCCGGTACATTCGCAAGCGGACATTACCGGCAGCAACGTACCGAAATTTTTCATAATCCGTAACCAACATTATCACGGAGGCTTTTAATCTGCGCGAGTGAGTGCTGTTCAAAAGTCTTTCGTTAGTTTCGTTCATATATTGCAAAAGAGTTGATTTTGACATACTCGGCTTTTCTTCAAAACTCAAGATTAAATGTTCAACAACTTCCTTTGCCGCCTCTGAAGTTTCAAAATCAGTAATGCCCGACGCCAAAACGTAGCAAGCAAAATCATCATCTTCAACATAAGCAAAATAATCATTGTTGGCAAGTTCCGCGCCCGCCTCCGATACAAATGCCGTTTTAAAAATGCTGTTGGATTTTCTCATCATTAAACCTTTACACGCGCTAAAATCAAAATTTAAGGGGTTTAAAAATTTTTTAAGGTAAATTTTATGTAAAAAATTTTCAAGACACATTCTCGTCAATTTTAGGCGGCGTAGAATTGAAATTTAAGTTACTGAAATTGGAAAATTTTATTGCCAAATTCCACGCACTAAAATCAAAATTTAAAGGATTTAAAATTTTTTAAGGAAATTACTTAGAGTATATTTACAAATTTAATATTTGAAGTATCGAAGGACGCCCGCTGCACTCCGTTTTTACCTGCAGGGCGAAAGATTCTTTCTTTGCTAGGCGTTTTAAAATGCCGACTTGTTAATAAAATAAAATTTTGTAAAAAAATCCTAAAAATTCTTCAAGACACTTTCACGGCGATTTTAGGCGGCGTAGAATTGAAATTTAAATTATTGACAACGACAAATTAAAATTGTGGCGTTGTCTTTTGAAACTATCGGCGAATTATTCACAAGTTTAATAATTTCATCTGCTGTATTTTGGGCTGAAAAATTTCTTTCCAAGACGGATTCAATTTCAACCCAACGTAAAGTGTTAAAAATTCCTTCGCTCATAATTACAAGCATATCTTTTTTTTGCAGTGCAATCGGCTTGCTCAAAAATTCAATTTCAGAAAAAGAATCTTGCCCCAAAAAATTATAACTGCGGTGTTTATTAAGCAATTCCAAAGTTTCTTGCCTTGAAATTTTTCCTTCGCTGTAACTGTGTCTTGCCAAAATATCGATAGTTTGTCCTTCAGAAACCGGAACTAAATCGCCGCCCCTAAAAACTGCAACGCGGCAATTTCCAACTACAGTATAAAAAAATTGCGCGTCCTTCAAAATTACGGCGGCTATTGAACTTTCGCCTTGCCGTTCTTCCAAAGTGTTTGTAATTTTTTTGTGAGCGGCATTGGCGGCGCGTTTAAAAAAATATTGCGGCTTTATAATTGCATTTTCTTTTTCAAATAAATCTCTGAAAGTATCGACAGCCAATTTTGCCGCAAATTCGCCGTCGGCTCCAATACCGTCCGCCAATGTCATTAACAAAACGCCGTTATTTTTCTTTATGCCAAAATAATCTTGTTGAATTTCACGAGTGCCGAAAGTTGACGCCGCGCCAATTTCATATTCTGCAGAAAAATTTTTAGGCGTTGAAATTTCTTTTTTTCTCAAAAAATGTAAAGCCGCCATACACAAAAAAAGAAATGCCGGAATTAAAATATCCGCCATTAAAATTATTCCTTTCCGTACTGCAAATAATTTTTATCGTCTTGCTCCGGTAAATCTTCCCAGCGAAAATGATCGCCGCAAAACGGAATAAATAAAAATTTGCTGTTGCCAAGTTCGATAACATCATAAACGCTCAAAACTGTCGGCGAATATAAAGCCGCGTCATTCAAATAAACAATTCCGTTTGAATCGCCGGGCAACAAAACTGTTTCATGTTTTTTGGGGTCGTAAACTAAAACTGCGTGGTTGCGGCGGGATATTGCGTTATCGCCCAAAATTTGAATATCCATATCATCTGCGCGACCGACAAAATTTTTTCCGGCGTGAATTTTGTAATCTTTGCCCTTGCGTGCGCCTTCAATGCAAACAATCCAGCCGCAAACAGGGCGAATATTACTCATTAAAAGCGCGTTTATAGTTTCTTCGTCCGTCACAGGTACTTCTTTTTTTTCCGGCGTCGCAGTTTCAAGGTTGCAATAAGGGCAAATTGTACCGTAACGGCGGGAGCTGAAAAGATGCCCGTTTTGACAGCGAATTAAACCGTTCATAAAAATTCCTCTCTAATTCAATTTTAGTTGGCAAACACCAATAAAAATAATATCGCCAAAATCTAATTTGCAAGGCTGCGACGAACTTAATTTATAAATTTCTTCCTGCCCGAATTTTTTTATTGAAATACCGTTTTGGCTGTCCAAGTCTTCAATGTACCAATTCCCGTCCGCGTAATTTAAAACCGCGTGTTCAATATCAATCATTGCCGCGTATGGAGTTTCGCTTAAATCTATATCAACTTGATTTTCTCCAAAGTCTTTTCCGATAACCGCCGAATTTTTGCCATAAAGTTCCCATGAAGAAATAATTTCGCCTTTTTGATTCAACAGGGAAATTTGACTGATATTTTTTGAGTAAAAATTTTCTTGCGCAGAATTTTTTTCTTTCAAGATGCGATACAAAGTAAAAGTCGAATGAGAAAAAATCGCCGCGCCGCAAATTATCAGAAAAATTTTTGCATAAAAATTAATTTCGCCGAAATAAATTGCAAGCGAAAAAAATACACTGATGATGCCGATTAAAGCCGTATAAAAATCGTACCGTGTCATTTAACTTTAAAGCCCATAAACTTTTCAAAAAAATCTGTTGTATCAAGCGGATTTTTCTTTTTCTTATTTGCAGAAAATGTATTTAATTTATCTTCATTTGTAACTTCGTGCGTTTTAGGATTAAAACCGAAAAAAGTTTCAAAACTGGAGTGAATATTTTTAAAATTAACCCCTGCAGTTGAAGTACCGGTGGAAGATTTTTTGGCAGTTCCGGTTTTATGAGCGTCAGATTTTTTAGTTTTTGTAGAATGTTCAGAATTTGCCTTTTCGGCGTCAAGTTTTTTGTTGTAGTCAATTCTGGCAACTTCATCTGAAAGGGTAGTGTAAGCAACATTAATTTCTTTCATTTTTTGTTCAGCGGTTTTTGGGTCGTCACGATTTAAATCGGGGTGCCACTTTTTCGCCAACTTTTTATACGCTTTTTTTATTTCTTGAGCCGTTGCCTGTCTGTCCACTCCGAGAATTTCATAATAATTCATAAATTAAATTCTCTCCATACAATAAGAGACAGCGAATTAAAAAATTCAGCCGTCTCCCTTTTTTGCAAAATTTTTTTATCAGGTGAAACCGCCTGTAACTTTTACATCAGCCAATTTATTTTTCATCTGCTTAAGAACAAGCGTAAATTCTCCAATACCGTCATCGCTTTCAAAATCTTCATGATAATCGACAATAAAAGCGTTTGGAAGTTCATATTGGCGCGTAACAACTCCGCCGCTTGTGACTTTTAAGGTAACGCTGCGGTAAGCCTCTTTTTTCTCTGCCGGAATAACCGACCATTCCATAAGCTTTGCGGTACTGTCAGCCGCGTTGCCGAGTTGTGCAGTATCAGCCATAATTTTTCCAATAACAGTTAAACTTACGCCAACATCTTTTGTACGCGCGCGGCTGTCTTGCGGAATTTCGACTCTGAAAATAATTTTTTTAGTACTTTCTTCTTCAAGCGTAATTTCGGGATCTGCCGTAGAAAATGCCAATGCCATAAAAAATCACCGCCTTTATGCCTCAAAATTGCCTTTAAGTTCCACTTTTGCCGTTAAATCTTTCTTTTGTTTCAGCAAAATGGTAAAAGTACCGACGCCTTCTTCATCGTTCAAATCTTCAGTGTAATCCATAACAAAGGCGTTAGGATAAGTATACTGGCGTACAACTTGCCCGCCGTTTATGACTTGAACTTCAACACTGCGGTAACAATCCGCTTGATCTGAAGGCATCAACGCCCAATTTGCCAATTCAACGGTTGAATCGCTAATTTCTGCGCCGAGTGAAAAATTAATTCTGCCGGTAATTTTCATAATGACGCTAAGGTCTGTTGATCTTGCATTTGCATTATCGGGCGTATCTGAAATAAAGTTTACGCCGGTAATAATCCCTTCGTCAAAAGAAACGTCATTGCCGCCGGTAATTGAAACTCTAAAACCCATATCAAAAACCCCTCTACTTCAAAATTAAACGTGTCTTGCAGAAGTTGTGCGGCTTGTTTCAATTTCAAGATTTTTAACATTGCCATTGAAAGTGATATTCAAAGTGCAAATTCCGTTTTCTTCGTCAATATTGTAAGAAATATCATCGCCGGTACCGATAATAGCATTGAGTCTTTCGCGTTTGTCAAGCCATTTGCTGGACTGCGACGCGGGGTTACTGCTGAAGAAACGCACAATTTTATCTTGTTTGAAATCGCTGGACATATTGCGCAAAACTCTTTGAATATAAGTTGTGACTTGAGTTTTATAAATTGGCTCGTAAACGCCGTTATCTTCATCGTAAAGCAAGTTTCTGGACTTGTAAACCATAACGTTTGTAATTGGCATTCCGTTAAACATTGCATTTTCTGAAGAGAATACAAAGCCGAAACATTTTTTGTTAATTTCGTCTTTGATAGGATTGGTAAAGCCGGTAATTTCTTTGGCAAGCGTGGTGTAAACCAAAAGTGAATTATCGCCGGTTTCAATATCGAAACGAACGCCCGGCAATTCATTATCAATATTACGACGGAAAATCATTTTCAGATATTCCGGGTCTTGATAAGTAGCAACAAGCCCGGCGGCAACATAAGCCGCGCCAACGTAAACGCCGTCAATCCAAAGTTTCATAATATCCTGTTTTGCCTTTGAAATTTCAGCCAAATTATTTTCGTTGACTTCCATTTTTGTATCAAGAACAACGCCGGATTTATCTTTTGGAATTATAGTAAAGTTAGGGAAACAAGGAATAGCAAATTCACTGAACGCCTTAGCCGTAAGCGGCAAAGATTTATCAATATATTTTTCAATACCTTCAGTAGCCATTGCGTTGAAAGTATTTTTTTCATTTGAGGCGAAACTGAAGAAACATTGAATACGGAAATCTTTTAAAACGTCCAAAATTCTGGTTAAGGATTCAACGCTGTGAACATTGGTATTTGTAGGCGCGTCATTGCCTTTAAATCTTTGACGAGTCAATTTAGGTTTACTGCCTGCATCAAATGCAACCGACGGGAAAATAGCATACCAAATTGTATTGTCAAAATTATTTTTGCCGTTTACAGTGTTAAGATAAGTAACAAGGCGCGGAATATTTGGAGCCTTAGCCATCATTTCATTGCTAATATTTGTGATAAGCAAAGTTGGTCTCATACCGCGCAATTTTGAAGGATATTGTTCAAAGAAAAGTCTGACGCCGAGAATTTTTTCAATCAGCGGTTTAACAGTTTTAATGAAATCGTCTTTAGATTCTTTGTAGAATTGCAGATAGGCGTTATAATTTTCAACTTCTTTTGCAATATCAATTTCACTAACCATAGTTGAAGGCAAAGGACAGAAAGTGCGCGTTACAAGTGCTTTAACGTAATCGTTGTGATTTTCTTCGTTGAGTGCCTCGTAATCTTCGCCGATAACTTCAATTAAGCCTTCATTCACTTTATCATCAAGTGTAACAAGGGCAGTGGATTTTTCTTCTTTAGGAGCCTCGATAACTTTCAATTCGCCCTGTTCGCCCATAGTCAAGACGCCCAATGCAAGTGGAGCAGAATCGCCGCCGCCGCCACCGCTTGAAAGTAACAGCCGCGTTTTAATATCCTCAATCGCCAAAGGCAACATTGCCATAACATTATTGTAGTTGACGCTAGCCTCTTCCATCATAATGTTAAGCTTATCGCCAATATCCAACTTTTTGGGGTCGTCGTCATCAAGTTGTACGTACTGCGAATAAGTATAGCGCAATTCTTTACGATTTTGCTTAATATCTTCAATAATTTTGTGGGGCGAAATTAAATCTGTCAAATTTTCAAATTTAAAATCGACATTGAGTAAACCTTGAGAACGTTTTGCATCAACAAGCGTAAGCAACATTCTAAGAAAATCATTTTGCAAATTCAAATGAATTTCAGTCAAAAGATCGTCCGGTATTGACTCCGGCTTTTTCAAGGTGTACATAACTTTTTGTGTGTTTGCGTTGAAGAAAGAATAAACAACGGGATCAAATTTTTCAATGAACTCATCAAAATTTTTTACACAAAGAGTTTCCAGGATTTCCTTAATTTTTTCGTCTGACAAACTGTCAAAGCCTTTGACATCGCCGACTAACGTGAGCAAGTCTAATTTTTCAGGATTAATTTCCTCAAAAAGCATCGTAGCGTTAGTCTGGCTAATAATTTTTGCCACCTAAAACCCTCCTTATCGTTAACCGATTCAGATTTATTTCATTGTTAATTTATTCTATTCCTTGCTCCATATTTTGTCAATAAATTTGTTTTTAATACTTATATTTTTTGAGGACACAAAAGCGGCTTTTTGTTGCAGGAATATTTTTTTTAGCTGTGGAAAAATTTTTTTAGGGAGGGGAAATTATGGAAGAGAAAATAAAATATAACGCGTTGCTTTTTGATACGCGCTCCATTCAGTGGTACATTTATTCCGGAAATTTACTGCGAACAAATATAGGCGCGTCGTACATTGTGGACAGAATTTTTTTTGATATTTTGGTTAAAGAAACGTTGGAAAATTTTTTTGAGGAAGATGATTTTTCGTCAGCTGAAGACACTGTGTGGGACGCCGCAAAAGATATTGAGACGCCGTGGGAAAATATGAAAAGTTGTTGCGTGGCTTATATTGGCGGCGGCAATGCTTTAATTCTTTTTGATTCTGCGAAGGAAGATAAACGCTGTGAAGTTGTCAAAGATTTTTCCTTGAAACTTTTGGAAAAACGCCCCGGCTTAAAAATTGGTGTGGCGTTGGGCGAATTGAATATTATCGACGGCAAATTGAATCAAGATGATATTTCTGAACTTTATAGCGAATTGAAAAATAATCAGAATAATATTTTCCCTGCCGTGAATGTTCCTTACACCGGCTTAACTTTAAGTTGCGAAATTGACGGCGAGGCGGCGAATTTCTGCGATTCAGAAAAAATTGTAAAGCCGAATGATGAAATTAGATTTTATTCGCAAGAAACGGCAGTTAAGGCGAAAATTTCAAAAGTTGCCAATGAAAATTTAAAGGCGCGTTTCAATAAAATTTTTAAATTAAAAAATTCTTCCGTGCGAATGGAAGAATGGGAATTTCCAACAAAAGTTGACGAACTCGGACAAAAAGACGGCGAAAATTATTTTGCGATAATTCACATTGACGGCAATAATATGGGCGTAAAATTTCGCAGTTGTAAAAATTTGCAGGAAAGGCGCAAACTTTCAAGGGAAATTCGCAGAAAAACTGAAGGCGCGTTTGCAGATTTACTTTTGAAAATTATTGCCGCAAAAACTGAAAATCTTTTCGCAGATATTTTAGATTTAAAAAATGAAAAAATTTTGCCGATACGCCCGCTGATACTTGGCGGCGATGACGTAACTTTCATTTGCCCTGCGAATATGGCAATTTTATTTACAAAAACTTTAATGGAAATTTTGAACGAGGAAACGCCCAAAAATTCGCCGGAAAATTTAACTCAAGAAGTTTCAAGGAAAATGGATTGTTGCGCGGGCGTTGCGATTTTACCGACGGCTTATCCATTTTTTAGAGGCTACGTATTAGCCGAGCAACTTTGCGACGCCGCCAAAGAATCTATGCGCGCTGAAAAAAATATTTCAAGTTGGTTAGATTTTGCGATTTTACACGGCGAACAAGCTCCGACGCTTGAACAAATTCGAGAGCGTGAATATACCGGCGCACGCGGCAATTTGCATTTTGGACCTTATCAAGTCGGCAACGAAAAAAAATCCCGTTACAATATCGAAAATTTATTATCCTGCACAACGCAATTTCCGTACGTTATGACGCAAGGCAAAATTAAAGAATTGCGGGGAATTTTACAGCGCGGCAAAGACGATACAGCAAAATTTTTACAGCAATTAGAAGTTCAAGGGCAAAAGTTGCCGGTAGTGCCGAATTGGGAAACTTGCATAACGGATTTATTGTGGAGTACGGAAAATTCGCCGCGCACGCCCTATGTTGACGCAATAGAATTAATGGATTTTTATTCGCCGGAGGTGGCTGAAAAATGGAAGAATTTGAAGTAAAAATTAAGGTTGAATCGCCAATACATTTGGGCTCCGGTCAAGCAAATGTAAATATTGACGCCGAAATAGTTCATGACAGTTACGGCTTGCCTTATTTTCCCGCCAAAAGATTTAAGGGCTTGCTTTATGAAAGTGCGGTTGAAATTTTTGAAATGTTTGAACTTGCCGGAATGGATACTGAAAATTTGGAGACGCCGGAAAATCTTTTTCACAGAATGTCAGACGATTCGGGAAATGTTTCAGATATTCAAATTGTTGTGTCGAATTTTTATATTTGCCCGTTTGACAAGTACAAAAAAATTTGCGCCGAATGGGATTTTTTACAGAAAGAATATCCTGAAATTTTCCGCCCTTCCGAAGTTTTGAAAACTTTTACTTCAATTCGTTATCAGACGGCGTTGGAAAATGGAATTGCCGCCAAAGGTTCTCTGCACAATTTGAACGTTTTAAACGCGGGCGTAGAATTTTTTGGCAAGATTGAAATTTTGAATCCTAACGACAAAATTTTAAATTTAATAGCATTGGCGATAAAAAATTTGACAGCCGCCGGTACAAAAAGAAATCGTGGCTTTGGAAAAATTTCCTGCGAAATAATAAATTTGGATAAAAAATTTTCAGTCGAAAAAATAGCAAAGGGGGCGTGAAAATGTACCGGCTTAAATTTAAAATTGAAACATTATCGCCGGTTGTAATTGCGGCGGCAAGCAATTCAACAATTATGACCGGCAGTCATTCAGAAATTCGCGGCTCGATAATTCGTGGAATTTTGGCGGCGCGTTATGTGCAAGAAAAAAATTTGGGCAATAAGGCGCACGCCGATAAAAATTTTCAAGAATTATTTTATGGCGGCTTAAAATTTCTTTCGGCTAATCCTGAAATTAACGGCGCGCGCAGTTTTATTTTGCCACTTTCACTTCAGCGCGGCAAAAAAGGTACCGGCAACGAAAATAATATTGCAGACTTGTTGAAAGATACGCCGCCCGCCGGTTATAAATCTTTGCGCGGTTATGGAATTGTTGACGGCGAAAAAATTTTTACTGCGTCAATAAATAAAAATATTTTTATGCATATGTCGCGCAGTGAAGGCAAGGAAAGAATTTCCGGCAAAAGTGAGGAAGGGCACATTTACAATTACGAGGCGTTGGAAGAAGGACAGATTTTTTGCGGGGAAATTTTGGGCGAAAAATCTTTGATTGACAAATTAGAGTTAGAAAATAAAACTTTTGAGACGCGGCTCGGGCGTTCAAAATTTACGCAGTACGGCAAGTGCAGATTTAGTTTTGGCGCGGTTGAGGAAATTAAGGCGGTAAATTTGGGCGAAAAAATTTATTTGCGGCTTGAAAGTCCGTTAATTGCGATTGAAGATAATTTTATAAGTGCTGAAAATATTTTACAGGCTGCAGTTTTAGATAAGCTTGAAAAAAATTTTAAGTTGGGGAAAATTTTTGCGTCCGGAATTGAAATTGAAAATTTTGTAGTACCGTGGGGAATGAAACGCCCGCGCGTTATGGCACTTGCCGCCGGTACAGTTTTTGAACTTGAAATTTTAAAAAGTTTGACTGACGCCGATAAAAATAATTTGTGCGAAAAAATGTACAGCGGATTTGGTACGCGCACTGAAGAAGGTTTTGGGCAACTTAGATTTTGGCAACCGGAAAATTTCATATTAGCAAAGTTAAAGCCGAAAATTATAAGACCGGAAAATTTTTCAGACGAAACTTTAGAAATTGCACGAAAGATTTTGCTTAATAAATACTTGGAGCAGTTGAGAATTTACGCACACGAAGACGCCGAAAAATTAAATTCACAACTGCGCGGCGGCAATTTTACGCACTTTTTCTCACGCCTTGACAATTTACTTTCAACCGTCGGCAAAGAAAATGTTCGTCAAAATTTCAGTAAACAAGTTAATACTGAAAGTAAGGACGGCAACATTTTTCAAGACAATCTGAAAAAAATTTATCTGGAAGAACAAACACTGTATAATATTTTGACCGGCGCGGCAAAATTACCCTACGAAAATAAAACAATTTCGCTCGGCGATGAAAATCTTTTCAAGAAAATTAATTTCAAGTTTACAGATTTTGCAGATGAATTTTGTTATGAGTACCTGCAAAACTTTTTGAGATTTGCGCGGAAAAACGCGGCAATGAAAGGCGGCGGCAAAAATGACTGATTCACAGATTATCGGCAAAATTAAAATTACGGGCGAATTGGTTTTAAAATCGCCGCTTTTAATTGGAGACGGCGCGGGCGAAAATTTTGACAATTTCAAAGATATTCACGTTTTGAAAAATCAAGCGGGCGTACCGTTTATCCCGGGAACTTCAATTTGCGGAGTCCTGCGTGAAGATTTTAGCGGCTCTAAGGTTTTCAAAAAAATTTTCGGCGACAAGGATAATTTTCAAAGTGCGATTCAAATTGAAGATATTGAACTTACGGGCGGCGAAATAATTTCCCGTGACGGCGTAAAAATTAACAGCTGGACGGGTACGGGCGTTGACGGCGCAAAATACGATTATGAGGCGGTGGAACGCGGCGCACGCGGCAAAATTAATATGCTGGTAAATTTGCGCGGTTGCCACTTTGCCGAAATTGAACAAATTAAAAATACCATTGCCGAAATTTTGGGCAAACTTGAAAACGGTATAAGGTTAGGCGCGTTGACTGCAAAAGGTTTTGGACTTGCGGCGGCTGAAGAAATTGACGCCCAATTTTTCGATTTTACAAAAAAAGCTGACGTTATCGCTTGGCTTACAGATAAAACCGCGTCTGAAAAAATTTCCTCCGCTCAAATTATTTCGGCAGACAGTGAAAATTTTGTTGTTGACGCGGATTTTAAATTCAATTCGTCATTCATTGTGCGAGACTATGAAATTTCTGACGACGACCGCAATAAAAAAATTTCGGCTGTAAGTATGAAAAGTCTTTCAGATTTTGTAATTCCGGGTACAAGTTTGAAAGGAATTTTCCGCCACCGCGCCGAGTACATTTTTCAAAAGTTGAATCTTGACGAAAAATTTTTAAATAATTTAATGGGCAATTCTGAAGGCGACGAAAAAATTAAAAGCCGCTTTATAGTTTCTGAAAGTTACATTGAGCCGGAAAAAGTTTCTGAATTTGAACACGCAAGAAATAAAATTGACAGATTTACCGGCGGAACTTTGCAGGGCGCGCTTTTCAAAACTAAGCCGGTTTATCAGAAAATTAACGCGCCGACTTTGCACATACATTTTGAAATTTTAAGTGCAAAAAATTTTGAGGCGGGCTTGGCAATTTTTTTACTGCGTGATTTATGGCTGGGAAAAGTTGCTATTGGCGGCGAAAAATGCATTGGACGCGGTACTTTGCAGGGAATTTCCGCCGAAATAAATTTTAACGGCAAAACTTACAAGCTCGGCGAAAATGGCAAAGTTACTGAAGGCGATACAGACGCACTTTCAGAATTTGTCGCGGCTGTTAAGAATTGGGGTGAATCTGAATGAACGGCTTAAAAATTGCAAAAAATGTTGGCTTAAAAATTTGCCAATGTTCCACTGAAATTGAAAATATAAACTGCGAAATTTCTTTGAATGTCGTTGAAAATCTTGTCAAGGAAAAATTTAAAAACGCTCGCGCAGTTTTTGTGGCGTGGCAGATTCAAAATATTATTTGGGGAAAATTTGAAGGCGAAAAACTTTTTGCGCGCGCAGAAATTACGCCGGAATTTTGGCTTGAGTGCAGAATTTTTAACGAAACTGCAGAATTGCATTTAAAGCGCGTTGACGGCGATTTTTGCGGCAGATATATAAAAGATACCGAAGGCGGCGAAAGGTACTTTGTAGACAGTTTTTCGCGGCTCTGGGGCGAAAATAAAAGCGTGTCCGACGGTTTTATAAAACTCCTTGATAAGCAACGTAAACTTTGCATGGAAATTCCCTGCGAAGATAAAAATTCTAAATGGTACGGACTTTTGACGCGCAATTATATTTCAAGCGACGAAAAAACCGGACTTTGCGGCTACAGTGATTATCGTTTTGTGGCGATTGAACCTGCAACTGCGATGAGTAAGAACAGTTGCTCCAAAGAAGGTGTAAAAATTGGCTGAAGATTGGAGAGAACAATTAGCAAAATTTGGCGGCGTAGCATTGCCGAAAGAAAAACCGGCGCAAAAAAATTTTTCCTACAGCAAAGGCAAAAAAAATCCGCCGCCTAAAAAAAATGCTCCCGTTAAACATTTTGCGCCAAAAATTTCAACAGAAATTGCAACCGCGCCTTATAATTTTGTTTCACTGCCTGAAAAAATTTTGCCTTCAGAAATTGAAACAGTTGACGATTTCAAAGATCACATTAAAAAATTTGGAAAAATCAGCGGCGAAATTGAACTTGAAATTGAAAATTGGACTCCGTTATTTTTTGGCGGCAATGGTAAAAAAAGTTTTGCGCCCGTCGATAAATTTATAATTTCCGGAAGTTCTCTGCGCGGTATGTTCAAAAATATTTTTAAAATTGTAACTTGCGGCGCGTTTCGTGGCGGTACAAAATCGCAAGGCAAGGGCGAAGATTTTAATGACGAGCATATTTATTTTCGGTGTTTAATGGCTCCAAGTGGCGCGCCAAAATGGATGGAAGATTTATGCAACACCTACAAGGCAAGAATGGAAGGCGAAAAAGGCAAAAATGCGCGTCCCGGTTTTCTGATTCAAACTACAGACAACAAATATTTTATTGCGCCGCTGAAACCTAATATTGAGCGCAAAAATGATTTTATTATGATTAAAGATTTTCAAGAAGTATTCGGTCCGGTTAGATTTATAGATTCTCGCGTTAAATGGTACGGTGAAATTGCGTACATTGTAACCGGAAACCAATGGGCAGATACGCAAAGAAAACCAGATAATTACAAAAATTTATTGACTAGGGAAAAATACGAAGAATACCGTGCAAGTTTGAAAGGGTTGACTGCTGAAGAAATTGCCAAAAAAAATGCAGAATTAAATTACGGCAAGCAAATAATTCGTTTTTTAAGTCTTGCTGATATTGACTGGAGCGAAAAGCACAGAATTGAATTGCCGGACGAAGTTTTAAAATCTTATGAACATGACAGAAACCGGCGCGGCGTCAATCTTTTCACAGACAGAGGAATTTTGAAACGTGAACAACTTGAAAAACTTTGTGGTAATTCTCTTCCTGATGACGTTAAATCTTTGATACCGTGTCATTTTTTATACGAAGGCGGACAGGTTACGGCGTTTGGGCACGGGCAATGCTTTAGAATTCCGTACAAAAATTCAATCGGCGATATTGTACCGGAAAATTTGCAAAGTGAAAAAATTATAGATTTTGCGGACGCGGTTTTTGGCAGTAAGGAAAATTGGGCAAGCCGCGTTTGTTTTGAAGACGCTGTACCAATTTCTACTGTTGAAACTATGGAAACTGCCGCCGCTCATCCACTTATGCAGCCTAATCCGACTTCTTACCAACTTTATTTAAAGCAAGGCGGCGCAATTTTAAATCATTGGGAAAAAGATTCTGTCAAACTGCGCGGCTACAAACTTTACTGGCACAACAAAAATTGGAATTGGAAGGCGAATGACGCCGAAAGAAATCTTGACGTTGGAAAACCGCCTGAAAAACGTATGACGAAAGATTTAACGCCGCTGAAGAAAGGCAACCGCTTTAAATCTAAAATTCGTTTCCAAAATTTAAGTGAAATTGAACTCGGCGCACTTATGATGATTTTCAATTTAAATGGCGCAAAAAATCCCGCGTACAAAATCGGAATGGGAAAATCTTTAGGTTTCGGCAGTATCAAAGTTACGCCAAAACTTTTTATTGAAAGTGAAACTGCCTACACAGAAATTTTCGATTCAAACGGCTTTAAAAATCCTTATAAAGAAGTTGACGCTGAAAAATATCTTGACGCCTTCAAAAAATATATCAAAAGTCAAGGAATGTTTGAGGCGTGGGAAAAAATTTTGGAAGAATTAAATTTAATGCTGGATTGGGATAATGTTGACAAAAAAGACTGGAGCAAAAAAATTGAACCAATGCTCGGCGAATACATAAGGGGCAGGCTTGAACTTAGCGAAAAATTTAAACAGCGTTTGATTTTGCCAAATATTTTTGAGGTTGTGAAATGATAGGGGCTGTTTCATACAAATTGCGGGCTGAAAATTCTGCGCGACTGCCGCTGATAAACGGGCGGTTGATGCACGCGGTATTTTTCAAAATTCTGCATGAATTTTCGCCGGAGCTTGAAAATTTTGTCCACGAAAAATTAAATATCAAGCCGTTCACAGTTTCATTTTTAGACCCGTTAAAAAATATTCCAAATATTGAAGGGCGTTGGCAAGTTAGGCGCGGCGATAATTTTTTTTGGCGTGTAACCGGCTTAAACGGCGAAATCTTACAGGCGGCGTTGGCAATTCCAATAAATTACAAAATTCAAGTTGGAGAATTAATTTTGACTGTTGAAGATTTTAATTCAGAAATTTTAACTGAAGAAGAATTTATTTCAAACGTGAAAAAACTTTCGCCTGCAAACGAAATTGAATTTGAATTTTTAACGCCTGTATCATTCAGAATTGACGATTTCGACGCGCCGTACCCTCGCGCAGATTTAATTTTTCCTTCGCTAGCCGACAAATGGACACAAGTACAAATGCCGGCGGCTGTCGATAAAAAAGTTATCAAGGAAATAACGGCGCAAATTCGGCTGACAGAATGGCAAGGGCGCAGTAAAAAATTTTATTTGGCAAATGACAGAGGAACTTTAGGATTTTGGGGAAATTTTAAATACAGTTTGAAAGAAATAAATTCTGACGTACAAAAAGTTTTTATGTTGCTTGCGAAATTCGGCGAATATTCCGGCGTCGGCAGATTGTGCGCTCAAGGTTTTGGACAAACTCGGGTAAACTTTTTATGATATATTTAATTTGCTACGTTGATTCAAAAACGGCGGTGGCAATTTGAAAAATTTTGAAATGATAAAAAAGTTTTTGCCAAAATTACTCATAAATTTCAAATTAAAGGCGACGCAAAAATTTTTCAGCGTCGTTTTTTTTATATTAGGTTGCCAAAAATTAGCGGCGAAGTTTGAAAGTATTTATATCAGAATCCAATTCTTCAGCCATACCGGAAAGTTGACGGCTAGCCGCGGCAATTTCTTCGATTGATGCAGAAAGTTCTTGCGTTGAGGCAGAAACTGTTTCAGCCTCAGTAGAAAGATTGGCGGCGGCAGTTTCAATCTTATTTATTGCGTTGGTTATTTGAATCCTGCCTTCATTGGCTTTTTGTACGGCGGTTGTTGCTTGATTAACTTTATCGGAAAGAGCCTCAACTTGCTTAACAATTTCACGAAAAGCATCGCCCGTATCGTGAACAATTTCAACGCTTTTACTTGTCATAACAGTACCCGCTTGCATAGTTTCAACGGCTTTATCAGTTTGAGTTTGAACATTTTGAATCAGCTGATTAATTTGGTCGGCGGCAGTGCTTGACTGTTCGGCAAGTTTTCTAACTTCCTCTGCAACAACAGCAAATCCGCGCCCGTGTTCGCCTGCGCGCGCCGCCTCAATAGCCGCATTTAACGCAAGCAAATTTGTTTGAGCGGCAATAGCTGAAATAGTATCTACAATCTGCCCAATTTCTTTTGAATGTTCGCCGAGCGATTGAATAACTTTTGCAGATTCTTGAACGGTTTTTTCTAATGACTTCATAGCGTCTTCAGCATTGCCGATAGTTCCTGCGCCGTTTTCTGCAGTGCTGCTTGTTTTAATGGAGGCGTCCGCCATTTCCTTAGAATTTTTTTCAATAATTTCAAGCAAGTGTTGCATATTGTCAACGGTATTAATTGCGGCTACGACAAAATTTTTTTGCTCGGAAGTTTCGGCGGCAACTTTTGTAATAGACGCGGCAATTTGATTGGCGGCTTCAGCGGATTGTTGCGAATTATTGTTAAGGTTTTCGGATGCATTTGCAACTTCATTTGTACTTTTTTGAGCTTTTCGGAAAAAATTATTAAGTTTGTCAGTCATTTTATCAAAGGCGGTTGCAACTTGTCCGAGTTCGTCATTTGAATTAACGGGAACTTGTTCAACAGCCAAATTGCCTGCAGAAATTTCGGCGGCGGTATTGCTGATTAACTGAATAGGTTTAACTGCACTTTTGGCAATGAATGTGGCAATGACGGTAATAATAATCATCAATACAAGCCCAATTCCCGCCAAAGTATAAGCTTGACTGTAAGCTTGAGCCGTTGCGAAAGAATAAGGCTTTGTAGTTGCGATAATCTAGCCTGTTTGCTCGTCAAGGGCGAAACTTACGATTTTATGTTCACCTGCCAAATTTTCTTCTTCAGTGCCGGATTTTACAGTTTGCGCCTTTTTGAAAAATTCGTAACTGCTCATATCTAGCCTGTCTTCTTCAGATTTAATTTCAACGCCGGAATGTGCAACCAATTTACCGTGCTTATCAAGAATAAAAATTTCTGTGTTTTCGTCGGCTTGAGAATTAACCACTTCATTTAAAATTGAAATATTGTAATTGCGCTGTAACATTCCTACAACATTTCCTGCAGAATTTTTTACAGGTACTTCAATAACAACGATTGACAAGCCGCTGGTTTTACTTACGATAACATCTGAAACATTTTCGTTGCCGCGCATCGCCTCTTGAAAATAATCACGTGATTTAAGATTAACAAGTTTTGCGCTGTCACTGCGTACAATTTGCTAGCCGTCACTGCCTGTCAAAACTATGTTGCTTGAATCATTGAAAAGGCTGTTGCTGTTTTGAATCAAAGTTTTCATTTGCGGTATATCGGCGGCTGAATTTGTCGTTAAATAATCTTGTATCGTCGGATTTAAAGCCAAAAGGCGCAATGCAATAAAATTATTTCCAATCATCGAAGAAATATCCTGAGCGATAAAATCATTTTTAATTTTTAAGTCTTCCTTGACAGATTCAATGGTGTTTGATACTGTGTTGGCAGAGCTGATCACGGTAGCAATAATCATCGGTATTGCGCCAATGATTATTAACAGAAAAATTAACTTTGCTTTGATACTACTAAAATTCATTAAAAATCCCTTCTTACAAAAATTTCTTAATAACACTTATGCAAACTTTGAAATATTCCTTCACATCTGTAGAAAATTTTTCTTGCAATTTTTTAATGTGTTGTAGCATTTATTGAAAATTACCGCTTGCGATTTTTAGACAATAAAAAAGCCCGTCGTTTTTTTTGACGGGTATTTTTAATTTATAGAATCGTTTTAGAAAATTTCTTCGTGGATTTTGTCAAAATTTAATTTTTCCAATTCACGCGGGCGCGGTTGTTTAGCCGCTATTCCCAAAGATAAAATCGATTGACATTTGAAATTTTGCGGGAATTTTAAAATGTCTCTCAAAAAATCTTCACTCGGCAAATTATTTTCTGCGGGACGATTTCTAACCTGTATCCAACAATTTCCAATTCCCAGCGAAGTTGCCATTAATTCCATATTCATCATCGCAACTGAAGAATCTTCAACGATAGTATCAGATTTTTCAGCGTCCGCAATTACAACAATAGCCGCCGCCGCTTGATTCAACATTTTGGCAACTCCTACGCGGCAATGTGACATTTTTTCCAGCGTTTCAGAATTTTTCACTACAATAAATTCACAAGGATATTTTGAATGACCGGAAGGTGCAAGCAACGCCGCGCTTAAAATTTTTTTAATTTGTTCGTCTGAAATTTTTTCTTCCGTGTACTGTCTTACACTGCGCCGCGTGCGCATTAATTCAAGTAAATCTGACATTTTACCGCCTCCAAAATTAATCTTTTTTATCGCTTGCCACAACCACAAATTGAAAACCTTCAGCAGATTGAGCCCGCGCTCCCGCCATTAACACAAAACAACGATTTTTTGTTTCACTCCAAACAATCGAACTTGCCAAAAATTCATCATCGCTTAAATTATTTATTAAAAATTCTGCGTCAGCTTGAGTCAACCCTAAATTTTGCAACGCTATAAAAAGTAAAACGCTTGCATTTTCGGCTGATTGATTTGAATAACCTACAATTTTAAATGCAAAAACTTTTTCTTCGCTGTCAATGAAAAATATTATTTCGCCGTCCGGCGCGGTTGCAGTTTTTAAGCCGAATTGACAAACATAAGCCGTCTTTCCAATTTCCGGAAATTCGGTATTTTCAATTTTTGCGGCGTTTGTTAAAAGTAACGGCTTTTCTTTCTGAAATTCTTCACTGTAAATCACATTGGCTATCGAATGAACAAAATTTTGAACGTCAACATCAGAAACACGGATCATATCTGCGCGCGCAACCGAAATATTCGCCGCCATTGCTAAACAGATAAAAAATATTGTAAAAAATTTTTTCAAGTTATCGCCTCCCAAAACAAAATTTATACAAAGTCTTGATAAATCCTGCTTTAAAATTTTTTCTGCTTGTGATAATATATCGAAAATTTTTGGAGGTGATTTTTTTATGGTTTCAGCAAAAATGTATGAATTGGGAACGAAAAAATCTACAATTCGTACGATTTTTGAATTTGGCAGAAAACGTGCGGCAGAAGTCGGCGAAGAAAATATTTTTGATTTCAGCTTGGGCAACCCAAATGTTCCGACGCCGGAATTTGTAAAGAACGCGGCTGTTGATATTCTGCAAAATTATGAACCTTCAGCCGTTCACGGTTATACAGTTGCGCCGGGCAACCCGCAAGTTAGAGAAATTTTGGCGCAAAGTATTAATCAACGTTTTGGTACAAAATTTGCAGGCAAAAATATTTTTATCACGGCAGGAGCCGCCGCCGCTATTACAATTTCTTTCAAGGCACTTGCAGAGGACGGCGACGAATTTATAACTTTTGCGCCGTATTTTCCGGAATACAAAGTTTTTGTTGAATCAGTTGGAGCGAAATTAAATGTAGTTCCCGCGCAACCTAAAGATTGGCAGATTGATTTTGACGCCTTTGAGAAAATGTTGACGCCGAAAGTTAAAGCCGTAATTATCAATTCGCCAAACAATCCTTCCGGCGCGGTTTATTCCGTCGAAACTATTAAAACTCTCGCGCAGATTCTCAACAAAAAATCTGAAGAATTTAACCACGCAATTTTTATAATTTCTGACGAGCCTTACAGAGAAATTGCTTACGGCGTTGACGTTCCCTACGTGCCGAATTTTTACGACAATACTTTAGTTTGTTATTCTTACAGCAAAAGTTTTTCATTGCCCGGCGAAAGAATCGGCTATATCGTTGTACCGGACGCTGTTGCAGATTTTGGAAAAATCTTTGGAGCGATTGCAGGCGCGGCTAGAGTTTTGACGCACGTCAACGCGCCGAGTTTATGGCAGTTGGTTATAGCGAAATGTGCAGGCAAGCCTTCGGATATTTCAATTTATGAACGAAATGCAAAACTTTTGTATGAAGGTTTAATTGACGCGGGATTTGAATGTGTTAAGCCTCAAGGCGCGTTTTATCTTTTCCCTAAGGCGTTGGAAGATGACGATTACGCTTTTTGTGAGCGCGCCAAAAAATATGATTTATTGCTTGTGCCGGGCGCAGATTTCGGCTGTGCAGGATATTTCCGCGCCGCCTATTGCATTAAAACTGAAACTATTGAAAAATCTTTACCGCTTTTCAAAAAATTAGCCTCCGAATATAAGGATTAAGGATTAAGGGCTAGGGTTTAATAAAAAAAATTCCTTAGTCCTTAACCCCTAGTCCTTAAAAAATTGACTGAAAGGAAGTTTTTCAAATGATGGCGTTAAATTTTAGAGATCCAAAACACCGTGAAATGCTAATGGCGCGCAGTAAAAATTGTACAGTGCGTCTCGGTGATGTTTCAAATCTTTTTCCGGAAAGTTCGGTTGTTTGGATAACTGTTGGCAGACCGGGTGATACGAAAGAATTTTTGTACCGCGCTTATCTTGACAAAGTCCGCGTTAAAACTATGGGAACTTTATCTTCAATCGACTTGGAGCATCAAAATCCGGAAATTAACACTAAAGAGGCGTTGATGAAAAATTTTGAGGAAATTTACAAACGCCGTATTACTGCTGATGAAGTTGTTACCGTAATTTATTTTACTGAAATTGCATGGGACACTTTCGGACGCTGATTTAGTGGTTAGAGTATGTTTACAAACAAGCAAAATTTGGGCGCACAGGACGTGCGCCCGCCGAATGTTAATCGCGTGATGCGATTATATTCGGCAGTTTCTTTCTTTGGTAACTTTCTTTCTTTGCACCAAAGAAAGAAAGTACATTTATAAATTAAATCTTTGTAAAAAATTCCTAGTGATTAGGGAAATTTTTTCTAGCCCTTAAATTTTTAAAATAATCCCGCGTTGATTTAAAATTTCTGCCGGAATTATCCACAAGATACACCATATCAAACAAAAAATAGTTGTGCCAAATTCCGGGCTGATAAATCCTTGAAAAGTTATTTTGTACATTAAAAGCCAAAGAGGCGTACCCAAAATTTTTATCGAACATAAAAGAATTGTTGAAACATTCGCCGCCACGAAAAAGAAAAATGGATTTTTTCCCAATGAATCAAACGGACGAAAAAATTTTTTTGTACGCGGCAACTTTTCAAATAAAATTAACAACAACGCAAGAAAAATCATATCGCCGCCCGCGTTCAAAAGTGCAAAAGGCGTTGTCCAAATTTTTTTTGCAATAATATCAAAAAAACTCCAGCCGTAACCTAAAATAAAAATTCCTGCGCCGTATAAAATTATTTTCCAAATTTCATTTTTCAGCAGAAATTTTCCCGCCAAAATTCCAAATAACATTGATGCCACGCTATTTAAAGTTCCATATAAGCCTTCGGGGTCGTGTGTTGAAGTGTAAATGTGATTCACGCCGGGAAAAATTTTATCAACCGCGCCACTAATATTTTCAATTTCCGAAAAAGGTGCGTCCGGCGCGTAAATGTGAAATCCTAATGACGAGATTATTAACAACAAAAAAGCCGCCGCTGAAATTTGGGCGGCGTTTTTTAATTTCAGCAAAATCAAAGTTCCCCAAAAATATGTTAAAGCTAATCGCTGAAATACTCCAAAAAGTCTCAACTTCGCCCACTCAAAACAAAAATATATTAGGACGTTCAGCAAAAATCCTACAAGAAATAAAATTCCTGCGCGAAGGCAAATTTTTTTCAGCGAAGGTTGACGCCTTGAACTTGAAATAGCCGTTGCCACGCCCATTGCAAATACAAACGCCGGAAAAACTGTATCAGCTAAATTTATTCCTTCCCACGCCGAATGTTGCAGTGTTTGATAAATTACGTCCGGCGGCGCGTCAACGATTATCATTAAAGCTATTGACAAGCCGCGCAAAATATCTAATTCAAAAATTCGTTTATTCATTTGAGCCAAATTCAATGTGACATTCAAACATTCTGTTCCATGGATTAGTAATTTTCAAGCCGCGCAAATATCTATAAGGCGGCAAATTTTCAGCTGCAAAACTTTGCATTAATTCCGTCTCCCGCCTTTCAACATATTCCCTTTCGCCATCAAATTGGTAATAGGCAATAACGCCGCGCGGCATATAAAATAATTCATTACCGACAATCGAGCGAATATTTGCTTGATACGCCCAATCGTCAAGATAACGGCGCACCAAAAGTTTATTTTTGGAATCATTCATCATGTACTTTGCTAAAATTCCCGTCGAAAGTGCAAAGCCGGTTGAATTTGTGGCAGTATTCCAGCCTGCGTAAGATTGAAATTTAAAAAGTAAATTTTTATCGTGCAAAATTTTCATAAGTGCGTTATCAGAGCCGTTACAATAATTTATATCGGCAATTCCAATTTTATAGCCGTTTTTTAAATTTTTTTCAACCAATTCTACAAAATTATTAGTACTGTTGGTAGGAATTAAATTTGGTACAAAATTTTTATCGCTCGGCGGCTGATTATGACTCCATAAAGTTTCGCCGTTAATATCGGTGTTCACCAACAAAACAAAATCTGCGTCTTTAGGATTTTTCACGGCTTGCCCGCCTGCAATAATAATTTCGTCTTCGATAGAAACTTTTATAGGTTCATCAGAAAAAGCGGGAATAGTTTTACCGCCAACGCCTTTGTTAAATTGCACATTAACAGCAGGAATTTTGCCGCGAATTTCATTAATTGCGCGTGTCAACAGTAACAAATTAAATTCGTCGATACCGGCAAGCGATTGAAATTTTTCTTTAGGCAGATTATTTTTCGCCGCGTAATTTAAAAGCTCTCGATTTTCTTTGTGTGTTTGACAAAGTGGCGCGTTATCGTCACGTCCGACAATCAAATAATCAATAATCCCCGCGCTTGTGAAGTCTACCATTTTTTTTGTAGCTGAAAAATTTTTAGCACGGCGATTCATCCAGTCATTTAAAACATTTTGCGGAATTGAATTTTCAAGGTAGTTAAAATAATTTTTTTCTTCGTTGTTAAGGCGTGAAATTTCCTGCTTGTCCAAAAGTGCGGTGTATTGGTGAATATTTGCGCCGTATTCCGCGTAATATTCCGGCTCTTCAATATCGCCCTTTGTTCCTTGCATAGGAGTTCTCATTAATGAGGCGAAAACGTACAATTTCATTTCCGGATTTTGTTCACGGATATTTTTAAAATTTTCTACCCACGCAGAAATTTTTTCTTGTGAAAATTCGTGCTTGCGGGAAGGAATTAAACCGCCGTAAAGTAAAGAATCGGACGCAATTACCGCCGCGCGCGCAGATTTTGCATTTTCTTCAAACCATTTCCAAAGTTGGTCGGGGTGTTCATTGGAGCCGCTTAAGCCCAAAAGTTCAATCGGCGGCATTATAATTTCTGCGCCTGTTTCTTTGACAATTTCCGCCGTTTGATAGCAGGAAACGGGGCGATCATCGTGCGGTATAAATAAAATTTTTGTCCGCGCCGCGCTTGTCGTATTTGACACAAAAAAAATTAACGCTGTTAAAAAAATTCCACAAATTTTTTTCAATAAAATCACTCCCAAAATTTTTTACAATCTTAACATAAAACGAAGATTAAGCAAATTTTTAGTTGCTAATTCGTAAAATTTCCGACGTTTAATACTTTACCTAGAGTATGTTGACAAAAGTAAGATTAGAAGGCGCAAAAGACGCCCGCCGCACTCCGTTTTTGAAAAAAAGAAATGCCGACTTGTTAATTTTTAAATCTTTGTAAAAAACTTCTAAAAAAAACTTGCAAGCCCTGCTGTGTTGAAATTTTAGCCGTTAATTGAAAAATTTCCGCCGGTTAATACTTTTTTTCTAAAGAAATTTTGTAAGCCCTGCTACGTTGAAATTTTCCGCCATTTTGGGCGATTTTAGGTTGATTTTGGGCGCAAAAAAACGGCTAAGCCAAAAACTTAACCGCTTTAATATATCTTAAAAATTTATTGCAAAAAAAATGGTGCCGAAGGCCGGACTCGAACCGGCACGTAGTTGCCTACGGCAGATTTTGAGTCTGCTGCGTCTGCCAATTCCGCCACTTCGGCATTACGGCGGTAATAATAACACCAACATCTTAAATTGTCAAGAAAAAAATATTTGCACGAAAAAAAATTGACAGAAAATTTTTAAAGGTCGGCAGGATAAATTAACGGCTTGCCGAATGTAACTTTAAAGTTAGATTTATTTGTAGTATTGGAGGGTTCTGAATGTCGAAAAAATATTACAGTACAAAAATTGTAGGAATTGGCGGCGACGTTCCAAAATTCTTAAACGTTGTAAAAATGCTGGTTATGTTTGATGATTCAATGGTATTGCCGGAGCTCCGTGAATTTTCTGTTTTGCACAGCGGCAATAAACTTGACGGCGAAATTAAAGCCGGCGATGTCCTCAAAGTTGCAGGAAAAGAATTTGCAGTTATCAAAGTCGGCGAAGACGTTCACAGCAATATTCGCACGCTCGGTCACATGATTATTAAATTTGACGGCGGCAAGGGCGACCTTTTGGCTGGAAGTGTTCACGTCGAAGATAAACCTATTCCGGAAATTCGTGTTGGCGATGAAATTTCTTTCAGTGAGGCAAGCGCGGCGGCTCTTAAAGGCGCAAAAGTTGCAATTACCGGCGCGGGCGGCGATTTAAGCAAAAAAGTTACTCAAGTTTTACTCGACAGCGGCGCAGAAATTGTCGGCGAAAATGCAGCTGAAATTGTTGTCAATGTTAAATAATTTCTATATCTTACAATAAATTTGCCGTCGTCAGGAATTGGCGGCGGTTTTTTTGTTGCAAAAAAAATCGACAGGGTAAAAATCCCCGCCGATTTAAAAATTTTAATTTTAAAAAATTTGTCAGTCGTATTTGAACGCCTGCAAAGAATTTTGTAAATCTTGTGCAAGTCTTGAAAGTTCATCAGACGCAGAAGAAATTTCCTCCGCAGATGCAGATTGTTGCTCCGCCGCCGCTGATACACTTTCCATTTCCTGTGAAACATTTGCACTTTTATCTGAAATTGCCTGCGAATTATCACGGATTTTCATTGTAGCTTTAGCAATGGCGTCAAGTTCACGTACCATATTTCTTGCCTCGACTGCAACATTATCTGTCGCCCCGCGTATATCTTCAAAAGTATCACGCAATTTTTCTACTGATTCAGTACCGGCTCTAACGGCCGCATTACCTTTTTGCATTGAGTCAACCGCGTTTGTAGTTTCTGCTTGAATGGAGCCGATAAGCGAGGCAATTTGTTGAGCCGCGTTTTGGGATTCTTCTGCAAGTTTCCTAACTTCTTCAGAAACAACAGCAAAGCCGCGCCCGTGTTCGCCTGCGCGCGCCGCCTCTATCGCCGCGTTTAGTGCAAGTAAGTTTGTTTGTTCGGCAATTCCGGAAATAGCCTCAACAATTTGTCCAATTTCTTGTGAACGTTTACCGAGTTTATCAACAGTTGCCGCAGAATCATTGACGATTTTTTCAACGCTGATAATTTGTTGTACCGCCTCATCAACTGCTTTATTTCCGACGGTAGCTTGATTGTTAGCCTTTGTAGCATGTGAAGAAACATTATCAGCAGTTTTGCCGATATTGTCGATTGAAACCATAGCGGCGTTAATAGCGTCAAGTGAATCGCCGACGTCTCTTTGTTGTTCGACAACTTCGCCTGCAGATTTTGTAACGGATTGTGCAACTTGTTCGGAGGCTTGAGAGGCTTGGTTAGCACTTGCAGTCAATTCTTCAGATGACGCCGCTAATTGTTCTGAAGAATTTGCAGTTTTTTGAATAAGTTTGCTGACAGTTTCGCGCATATCACGAATAGCTTGTGACATTGTGCCAAATTCGTCGCCGCGGTTCGGGTCAATAAGGCTACTCTTTCTGAAGTCGCCGCTTCTAAGCAAATGGAAAAGTTCAACCATATTTTTAAGCGGATTTGTAACAGATTTCATAACAACGGAGCTGATAAGAAGCAGTATGATAATCATTGCCGCGGTAATTGCAAAAGTTCTGAAAACCATTGAATTAACGGCTGCAACGCTGTCCTGCATCATTGAATCAGCTTTTTCACGGACTTTGTTAAGCATTTCGCCGGAAATATCGCCGATAGCTACAGCATGCGGAATACCATTTTGTTCATAAAAGTGCATGGCGTTATTTCTGTGTGCCGCCAAAGCCATAGGATCTGTTAAAGCTTCGGGGGGCGGAGCCATTGTCATTAATTGATCACCGGCTTTTTTGAAGGCGTCCCATTCGACTTTTGCAGGGGCAAGGTCAGCTATTAATTCTTGATCGCCTGCAATAATTTTTTCGTATTCTGCCAAATTGTCTTCAAAGTCTTTAACTGCGGACGCATATTTTTGTTTGCGTGAATCGCCCAACGCAACGTCAGTAGACAGCGGGAATACGGACATTTGAACCTGCGCGTATCTTACAGAATAGCGGCAACGCGCCACGTGATAAATTGAATTGAGGTTGGTTTTGTACATAACCTCAAGCCGGTCTTTGGCGGTATTTACAGCGAAATACCCTACAAATCCCATAATGATAATACCAATAGCCGCTACCACGTTTAGGATAACTAATTTCATGGTAACCGAAAAATTATCCATCATCTAAAATTTCCCCTTTCTTTGATGGATTTATTTATGTACAATAGAATTATAAAATCTTATCTTGTTTTGTCAATGTTAAGGAATTTGTACACCAAAAAATCGACAAGGTAAAAATCCTCGCCGCTTAAAAATTTTACGGTTAAAAAATTTGTCAGTCGTATTTGAACGCCTGCAAAGAATTTTGTAAATCTTGTGCAAGTCTTGAAAGTTCATCAGACGCAGAAGAAATTTCCTCCGCAGATGCAGATTGTTGCTCTGCCGCCGCTGATACACTTTCCATTTCGCCTGAAACGTGCGCGCTTTTATCTGAAATTGCTTGTGAATTGTCACGAATTTTTTCAGTAGCTTTAGCAATAGCTTCAAGTTCTTTAACCATATTGCGCGCTTCAACTGCAACATTATCTGTCGCCCCGCGTATATCTTCAAAAGTATCACGCAGTTTTTCTACTGATTCAGTACCGGCTCTAACTGCCGCATTGCCTTTTTGCATTGAGTCAACAGCATTTGTAGTTTCTGCTTGAATGGAGCCGATAAGCGAGGCAATTTGTTGAGCCGCGTTTTGGGATTCTTCTGCAAGTTTTCTAACTTCTTCAGAAACAACAGCAAAGCCGCGCCCGTGTTCACCTGCACGCGCCGCCTCAATAGCCGCGTTTAGTGCAAGCAAGTTTGTTTGTTCGGCAATTCCGGAAATAGCCTCAACAATCTGTCCAATTTCTTGTGAACGTTTACCGAGTTTATCAACAGTTGCCGCAGAATCATTAACAATTTTTTCAACGCTGATAATTTGTTGTACCGCGTCATCAACTGCTTTATTTCCGACGGTAGCTTGATTGTTAGCCTTTGTAGCATGTGAAGAAACATTATCCGCAGTTTTGCCGATATTGTCTATTGAAACCATAGCGGCATTAATAGCGTCAAGTGAATCGCCAACGTCTTTTTGTTGTTCGACAACTTCGCCTGCAGATTTTGTAACGGATTGTGCAACTTGCTCGGAGGCTTGAGAGGCTTGGTTAGCACTTGCGTTAAGTTCTTGTGAAGACGCCGCTAATTGCTCGGAAGAATGGCTGGTTTTCTGCAAAAGGTTAGCAATAGTTTCACGCATATCACGAATAGCTTGTGACATTACGCCAAATTCATCGCCGCGGTTAGGATCTATTAAATCACTCTTTCTGAAGTCGCCTTTTTTAAGCAGTCCGAAAAGTTGTACCATTCTGTCAAGCGGATTTGTAATACCGTTGGAAATGTAGCGGCTGACAACAACAATTATAACCATAACAATACCAACAGTAACGAAGAATTTCATAACGATACCGGCAATATCTTCCATAGATTGATTAAAACGTGTATCTGAACGTTCACGGACGCCATCTTGTACTTTAGAAAATTTTTCATTGGCTGAAACTGCGTACGGCATACAATTTTCTTCGTAATAATCCATAGCGGCGTTTCTGTGGTTAGCCATAATTTCTCTGTCTGTAGCGGCTGCAGGCGGCGGAGCCATTTGCATTAAATGTGCGCTGCCGTCTTTAAATTTTTGCCAATCTACTTTAGCGTCTTCAAGTTCAGCTACCAAATTTGGTTCAGCCGCAATATTTTTTTCGTAAGCTGCCATATATTCTTCAGCGTCAGCTATAGCTTTATCGTATTTTGCGCGGCGTGAGGCAAGTAATTTTTCATCAAATACCATTGGTGTTAAAGTGGATTGAACTTGCGCGTATCTTATATTGTAGCGAACTCTTGAAACATAAAACATTGAGTTATAATATCGATTATAAATCAACTCAATATCCGCCTTTGCGCTTTGAACGCCGTTGTAGCCGATAAAAGCTACAATTCCTAAGCCGATAAGTGCTATTGCATTGATAACAAGCAATTTGGCACTTACACTCAAATTATTCATACAATATTTCCCCTTCCCTTGTGGTAAAAATTTTAGTGCTTGAAATTATACTACAATTACATTAAAAATTCACCGCCTCTCGAAATACAAAAAAGATTGTAAATATTTTACCACGACAAGTCAAGATAAAAACTAATTTTTGACGCTTATTGTTAAAGTTTTAAATTTATTTTATTTTAAAATTACGGTTTTTCTTTCTTTAGAAGAAATAATTCGGCAGTTAATTTTTTTCAAAAAATTTGGTACATCCTGTGCTGGAGTGCGGCGCACGTCCTGTGCGCCTTTTTTCTGTTTCATTGACAATCAAGGCAGAATTTGACGCCGTATATTTTTTTTGCTAAACTTGCAAAGTTAATTTAATTGTAAATTGGAAGGAAGTTTAAAAATGGAAAAAGTTAAAAAAGTTGTACTTGCATATTCCGGCGGGCTTGATACTTCGGTAATTATCCCGTGGCTGAAAGAAAATTACGGCTGTGAAGTTATTGCAGTTTGCGCAGACGTCGGACAGGGCGACGAATTGAATGTTGTACACGATAAAGCTTTAAAAAGCGGCGCGTCAAAAGTTTTCATTGAAGATTTAACCAAAGATTTTATTGAAAATTATATCTTCCCGACTTTGAAAGCCGGCGCAGTCTATGAAGAAAAATATTTGCTCGGTACAAGTTTTGCACGCCCTATAATTGCAAAAAAATTGGTTGAAATTGCCAAACAGGAAGGCGCGGACGCCATTGCACACGGAGCAACCGGCAAAGGCAACGATCAAGTTCGTTTTGAATTGACAGTAAAAGCACTTGCGCCCGAATTGAAAATTATTGCGCCGTGGCGTGAATGGGATTTAGACTCCCGCACGGCTGAAATTGAATATGCAAAAGCTCACAATATCCCAATTCCTACCGACAACAAAAAATACAGTATGGACAGAAATATTTGGCACCTTTCGCACGAAGGCTCCGACCTTGAGGACACTTGGAACGCCCCCAATAATTCAATGTTTTTAATTTCAGTTGCGCCGGAAGACGCCCCCGATAAACCGGAAGAAATTACAGTTGATTTTGAACAGGGCGTACCGGTTGCAATTAACGGCGTCAAAAAAGATTCTGTTGCACTTGTTACTGAGCTTAACGAAATTGGCGCAAGAAATGGAATTGGAATTGTTGACATTTGCGAAAATCGCCTTGTTGGTATGAAAAGCCGCGGCGTCTATGAAAATCCTGCAGGCTCCATTTTGTACTATGCACACAGAGAATTAGAATATCTTTGCCTTGACAGAGCAACTTTCCATTTCAAACAACATGTAGCGGTAAAATACGGCGAATTGGTTTATGACGGTATGTGGTTTGCTCCCCTGCGCGAGGCGTTGGCAGCGTTTGTCGACGAAACTCAAAAAACTGTTACAGGTACAGTTAAACTTAAACTTTACAAAGGCAATATAATTTCTGCCGGCTCGAAGTCTCCGCACTCTTTGTACAGTCAAGAATTTGTAACTTTTGAACATGACGACGTTTACAATCAAGCTGACGCTACAGGTTTTATTAATTTGTTCGGCTTGCCGCTTAAAGTTCGTGCGCTGGTGAATAAAGGCTAAGAATTACGGGCTAAGGGCTAGGGGTTAAGGGCTAAGAAAAAAATCCCTAATCCTTAGTCCTTAATCCTTAGTCCTTAATCCTTATAAAGGAAGGGCTGATTAAAATTAGCGAAAAACTTTGGGGCGGACGTTTTGAAAAATCTACAGATGAAATGATTAACGATTTTCAAGCGTCAATAAATTTCGACAAAAGACTTTACCGCGAAGATATACGCGGCTCCATCGCTCATGCAAAAATGTTGGCAAAGTGCGGAATTATTTCAAATGATGACGCGGCAAAAATTATTTTCGGCTTGAAAAAAATCAAGGACAAAATTAAAGCCGGCGAATTTGAATTTAAATCTGAACTTGAAGATATTCATATGAATATTGAAAAGGCGTTGACAGACGAAATTGGCGACGCGGGCGGGCGTTTACATACGGCGCGCAGTCGTAACGATCAAGTTGCACTGGATATGCATTTATATGTTAGGCGGCAGGTTACAGAAATTCAAACGCTGATAATTTCCCTGCAAAAATCTTTAATCAACGCGGCTGAAAAAAATCTTGAGGTAATTATGCCCGGCTATACTCACTTACAGCGGGCGCAGCCGATTTTGTTTTCACATCACTTGCTGGCGTACTTTGAAATGTTGCAACGTGATTCAGACAGATTTTGCGGCGTTTATGACAGAGCAGATATTATGCCGCTCGGCGCGGGCGCGCTTGCCGGTACAACTTTACCTATTGACAGAAAATTTGTTGCCGACGAATTGGATTTTGACGCAATTTATTTAAACAGTTTGGACGCGGTTAGCGACAGGGATTATATTTTGGAATTTTTGGCGGCGGCGTCAATTTTAATGGTACACCTTTCAAGATTCAGCGAAGAAATTATTTTGTGGTGTAGCAGAGAATTTAATTTTATTGAGTTGGACGACGCGCACTGCACGGGCTCTTCAATGATGCCGCAAAAGAAAAATCCCGATGTACCTGAACTTGTACGCGGAAAAACCGGGCGTGTTATCGGACACTTAATGGCAATGTTGACGACGGTTAAGGCGTTGCCGCTTGCCTATAACAAAGATTTACAGGAAGACAAGGAAGGGCTTTTTGACGCAATAGACACGGTTAAATTTAGTTTGGCGGTCTTCGCGCAGATTGTTGACGGTATGAAAGTCAAGGCTGAAAATATGCGTCGCGCAGTTGAGGAAGATTTTTCAAACGCTACGGATTTAGCAGATTATCTTGTTAAAAAGGGCGTACCTTTCAGACAGGCGCACGAAATTTCAGGTAAACTTGTTCATTATTGCATTGATAAAAATTGCTACTTGAAAGATTTATCGCTTGACGAATTTAAAAATTTCTGCAGTGAATTTGACGAAAATATTTTTGAGGCGATTAAGCCCGAAACTTGCGTAAATAACAGAAATTCTTTAGGCGGCACTTCAGCCGAACAAGTTAAAATGCAAATTCAATCTGCCAAAGAATGGATTAATCAAGTTGAATAGAGGTGCACAATGAAAATTTTAATTTGCGATTATACCGGAATTTCTCAACAATGGCTTGATAATTATACAATCAAAAAAAATTATGAGATTGTAGGTACACTTACCCCAACAACTGATAAAAATTTATTGACTGAAAAAAATTGGGACTATCTTTTGATTTTTGAGGAAGATTCACGTTCATTTTTTAAATCAATGTTACATTCCTTGAATATCAAAGATGAACGTGTAATTTACGCACTGGATACTCTAAGTTGGATTATACACCCTACCGCAGTTTTTGAGCTAATCAATATGGAAAATAGGGGGGGGCAGAGATTCATCGCCTTTTTCACTATGCTTTAGGGCAGCGGTTAAATTCTTATACTACTTGCACAACTTCAGAAGGATTAAATTATATTGGCACTTCAACAGATATAGAAATTATGAGGTTCATGTATCAATCCCGCCAAAATTTTGCTCAAGTTCATATGCGGCTTTTTTACCAAATGGCGAATTCATTTTATCAAATTGACAATAATTCCGGCTTGTTTTTGGATTTGGGCGCAAATATCGGCACGACAGGAATTTATTTTTTGAAAAAATTGACGCCGAACTTAAAATTGCTTGCCTTTGAACCGGACGCCGAAAATTTTAAAATGTTGCGCTTGAATTTAATTCTTAACGATTTGGAAGAAAAAACTATTGCTGAAAATTACGGGCTCGGAATTGAAGAAAGCGAACAGGTAATGTATAGGGCAGCTACTAATCCGGGGGCGAATACTTTAATTGAAGAAAATACTCTTAATAAACGGTATACTGGTTTATCAACCGCAACTGTAAAAATTATTTCGCTGGACAAATATTTTGAAGAAAAAAATTTAAATGCTGAAGATATAAAGTATATTTGGATTGATACTGAAGGTTTTGAGCCGCAAGTTTTACTTGGAGCACAAAATATTTTAAGAAAAAATCCTGCGCCAATCTTTATGGAATTTAATCCTCAACTATGGCAAAAATCCGGTTTTTACGAAAAAATGATGGAACTTTTAAGCGAACTCTATGAAAGTTATATTTGGATTGAAGAGGCACTTTCTACTTCAAAGGCAATAACATATCCGCTTGAAAAATTATGGGAATTTCAAAATTTCACAGCTGATTGTGGAGAATTGGGCGATATTTTCTTAATCAAAAAATCTTAGTGAATCGCAAATAAAATTTTCCGGCGCGTGGCAAAAGTTGCGCGTCTTTTTTTATTTGGAGAAAAATTTTTTGTATTCAACGCCGAACTCATGTAGCGATTGAATAACTGGCAGCGTCATTTTTCCCAACTATGAAAGTGCATATTCAACGTGGCGTGGAAAAAGTTCCGTTGTCTTGCCGCAAAATAATTTCAACGTCTTCCATTTGCCGCAGTTGCTCAATCAAAACTTTGAATTAATTCTCGTCAAAGATTTTTTTTATTTGTTGAATCTTAACGGTGCACCTTTGAATGATAAAAATTTTTCACTGGCTGTTTAAAAGTTATAAAGTCTGACTCCAAATGGAATTTTTTAAAATCGCCTTTGATGAAAATATTTTTAGCCATAGAGACTGCGCGTAAATGTAAAATAATTTTCTGTGTGTAGTTGTATTGTAGGTTTAATTGTTTCTCGTATTCTTTTTCAAGTCGAAATACTGATAACGCCGGTTACCATTTCTTCATACTGAAACGCAATTAAATCAAATGTTAATTTGCGGCGGGAATTTCAAATTTCCAACTGACTGAAATTTTTAACCAATCATCTGCTTGAAAAAATTTTACCTGCGCTTGATATTTTTCCAAAAAATTTAACAAGGTTTTCATTCCTGTACCGTATTTCCATACCGGCAAGCCTTTTTCATTTAGTTCCAAAATTTCCTCACAGCGATTTGATATTTCAAATGAAATTTTAAAATCTGCGCGACGGATTGATAAAAAAATTTCCCTTAAATCAGCGGGTTGTTTCAAGCTTGCCGAAATTGCGTTGTCAAATAAGTTTGAAAGTAAAATTGCAAAGTCTCCTTCGTTGGAAATTTCAAACGCCTGAACGTCAACTGATACTTTAATTCCCAAATTTTGCGCCTTTGCTTGATAAGTTAAAATTACCGCGTTTAAAATGGAGTTCGCCGAAATTTTATCTGATTCATCAGTTTTACCCAAAAGTTCATTTTGCAGTTGAATATGTTCAATCGCCGCTTGAAATTTTCCCTCCTTAACCATTGCCGAAATTAGCCGGTAATTGTGGCGCAGGTCGTGCCGAAATATCGCCAGTTGTTTTTGATTTTCTTGCTCTATCAAATTGTATTCGCGCAGATTTTGTAACTGTTGCTGTAAAGTTTTGTTGAAATATTCCCGCCGGTTTTTCTTTTCAATTTCTCTGTTTGCAATATTTACCGAGCGATACATCATTAAAAAAAATATCGGGATTAAAAAGCGCAAAAATCTTTCTTTGAACGGCTGAATCAGTACATTGTCTAACATTGTCAAATAAGTTCCCATTAAAATTGCCAATGGTAAAAGTGCATTGTACCAACGAAATTTACTTTCAAAAAAATAATTCGGCAGTAACAAGTTTATGAAAATTTCTTTTTCCCATTTCAACAGTATCACAAGCCAAAATATATTCAAAATTCCCTGCAAAAGAAATTCATTTACTGTGAAAAATTCTTGAAGTGTTGCGTTTACAGTTGCCGCCATTCCTTGAATTATCAACGCCCAAATTCCGTGCATTCCAAATACAAAAATATGATGAATAAATTTTTCTTTGATTGTTACGACAGAAATTACAAAATAGAAAATCCAGCCGATTGTAAATGCAAGTTTATAAAATTTTGCGTCTAAGCCGAAAATTTGAAATAAAATTGTATAGCCGAAAAAAAGCAGCGCGGCTAAAACCAAAAATTTTGTCCAGAGCGTTTGAATTTCTTCAAGTGTCATTCTTTTGCTGAAGGGCAGATAGCGCAGGTAAGCGTTCAAAAGTTGAGTTATTCCGATTGTTGCAGAAACAAGCAGTAAAATCATTGCGCCGCCTCCTCCCAGTACATTACAAATTTAACTTTGCCTTCCCGTTGTTCAAAGGCAACCTGCGCTTTATATTTTTTGGCGAATGTGCCGATTGAGAGCATTCCAATTCCGTGTCCGCTCTTTTTTTGAGTTGTCAAGGGGAAGCCGTTTTGGTTTAAGCGGAGCGGCTCATTGTACAAATTTGAAATTTCAAGCAAACATTGGCGTTCGTTGTACTTTATGAGGATTGAAATTTTTCGCTCGTTTGTCGGCTGTTTTTTACTGGCGGTAACTGCATTTTCCAACAAATTTGAAAGTAAAATTGCAAAATCACTTTCGTCCGTCAAAATTTCGGCGGGCATTTTTATTTTATATTCAAATTTTATACCGAATTTTTTTGCCTGTTGCATATAAATTGAAATTGCCGCGTTGATTAGCGGGGAGCGGCAAAATCTGATAATTTTCGTTGATTCTAAAAAATCTTCACGTTGCTTTAAAAAATTCAGTACGCCTTGCTTGTCAGATTTTTTCAACACTGAAATTAGTTGCTCATAATCTTCGCGCAGATTTTGTTTGAGGGCGTCCATTTGTTCTTGATTTTCGGCGATAAATTGATTATGCTGTTCCAAAGATTTTAGTTGTTCCTCAAGTAATTCTTGTTCGCGCAGGACTTTTTGATTTTCGTTAAAATTTTTCGTGCCGATTAAAACATATTGATAAATATAAAAAAATCCCAAAATCAAGTATAATCTGGAAAATCTTTCGTCCCACGTGTGCCACAGATTTTCGTCGTGCCACAACAAAAAATGTCCTATTCCCAAAAGTGCCGGCAATAAGGCTAAATATTTTCCCTGCCTGCGATTTTGAAAAATTGTTTCTGCGTACGCCATTTTTTCAAAAAAATATTTTTCCACCGGCAACAATAAAACAAAAAAGGTTAAGTATAAGCCGCCGTGAATTAAAGCTAAATTGTTTAAAGTTTCATTGGCGAAAAAAAGCGCGTCGGTTATTGCCGCCAAATTATGTAGTGAAAGTGTCCAGAGCCCCGTCATTCCCAAAATAAAAAATTGGTATGAAAGTTGCCGCCGAATTGTCAGAATTGTTATCAAAAAAAACGGCAACCAGCCCAATCCAAGTATCGTTTTGTAATTGAAAGCCGTAACGCCGAATGTTGAAAAAATTTCTTTGTAAAAGACGAGAATAAAAATTGCCCAAATAAAAAGCCGCAACCAAAGGCGGCGGTTTTCTTCCTGCAAAATTTTATTTTTCAGTGGAAGGTATCTAATGTAAGAATCTGCGAGGTGAATCAAAACTATCAGAAAAGGCAGTTGCAATTTAATCAATCCTTCAAAAGATTTTGCCAAACAAAATACATTTTAATGGAGCCTGTCAAGTTTTTCTACCTTGATTTTTTTGTTACATTTTTTTGAATTAGTGAACATTTTTTGAAACTGTATTGATTTTCGTCTGTAAAAATTTGAAAATAATAATTTGGAGGCTGATTTAATTTGAAAAAATTTTTAATGGTAATCTGCGCGACGTTGATAATTTTTAGTCAAGCAGCGGCGCAAATTCCAGATTATTTGAACGGAGACAGAAATTTTTTGTTAAGCGGAATGCACGCGGGGACGGCGTGGCACATTGATAAAAATTCTGTCAAAATTTTAACCGTGCGCTACGATTTTTACAACGGCTAAAGAAAAATGAAAATTGGCAGTACATACCGCCCGTTGGAAGTTTGGCAGAAACCGGCAATGACGCAAGCGGCGAAATGGCTTTTTACATTGCTTACGGCAAAAAATTTTACGGCGGGCAAAAGTGGCTTGACGAAAAAACCGGCGCGCTCCGGTCTCCAAATTTTAGCGAAGAAATTTACAAAATAATTGATGAATCGAATTGAAAGGCGGTAATTTAATGGCAACTTCGATTAATTTTCAGGAAGTTTTGCAGGGGAATTGGACGATTTTAAAAGCTATTGGGCAAATTGACACAACAAACGCGGCGGTTGCTGAAAAAACTTTGCTTGATACTCTCGACAAGAGCCAAAATTTGGCGTTGGATATGTCGCAACTCAAATACACCTCAAGCGCGGGACTTCGTGCCTTGCTCCGTACCGGTAAAAAAGCAAAGAAAACTAACAAGCAATTTGTATTTTGCGGCGTTACCGGTATGGTTAAGGAAATTTTGGAAGATTCGGGCACGGATTTACTTTTTCAAATTTATGAATCTGCCGCAGATTTACAATAGGTGGTATTTAATTTGCAAGAAAATCTTTCAGAATGGAAAAAATTTCCGGCAAGTGAAGACGCCTATGAAAGTATCAAAGATTTTATCCTTGACGCCGCCAAAAATTTCAACGTCAAACAAGAAAAAATTTTGCGGCTTGAATTGGGAATTGAAGAAATTGTTATAAATATAATTCACTACGCCTACAAAGACGGCGGCGATATTTTCGTAAAAGTTTATGACGACGAAACGCAGAATATTTTTTACTTTGAGTTGGCAGATTACGGCACGCCTTTTAATCCACTTGAAAAGATTGACCCGCGCTCCGTTGATAAATCCGAAATTCAAGACAGAAAAATTGGCGGATTTGGTATTGCCTTTGTCAAAAAAACTTTCGTAAATTTGAGTTACGCCTATGAAAATTTTCAAGGGCAAAAAGCTAATCATCTTACTTTGGGATTCAAAAAATAGCTACACTTTTTTTACGTGCATTACACTTTTTCCTGTTTGCTTGAAAAAAATTTTTTGCTTGATAAAATGCAAAATGTAGAAACTTTGAGGCAAAATTCAGTTTCGACAATCAAAAATTTTGGAGGTTTTATACCTATGAATGATAACGAAAAAATTGCAAAGGTGAAAGAAATTTTCGCCGACAAAGATTTTGTTGCAAAAGTTTTGGCAATGGAAACAGCGGAAGAAGTTCAAGCCGCCGTTAAAGCACAGGGCGTCGAACTTACCATTGAAGAAATTGAGGCAACTAAGGCTGAACTTGCCAACCAACTTGAAAATCCCGATTCAGATGAAGTTTCAGATGAACAACTTGAAAATGTTGCAGGCGGATTCGCAGTTACTACGATTGTTTGTGCGGCAATTATCGGCGCGGGCGCAGTAGGCGGCTTAGCTACACTTGCAAAAGGCGTTCACGAATGGACGCGCCGTCGTTGGTAATTCGGAGGTTTTAAAATGACTGACCAAGAAAAAGCCGAAAAACTTAAAGAAATTTTTGCTGACAAAGATTTTGCTGTAAAAGTTATGTCAATGGAAACGGCAGAAGAAGTTCAAGCCGTCGTTAAAGAAAAGGGCGTCGAACTTACCATTGAAGAAATTAATCAAATTCAGGCGCAATTTCTTAAAGCTGCCGAAAATAGCGAAGAAATTTCAGACGACGAATTGGAAAACGTGGCAGGCGGCAGTTTATTGCTTATCCCGTTCCTTCCTATGATGCCGGATTTACTTCATCAAATGGATTCTCGTATTCCAGGTTCACGTGACATTTCCAGAGCACTCAGAAGACGCTGGTAAAAATTTTTTTGGAGGAAAATAAAATGACTGACAATGAAAAAGTTGCAAAGATAAAAGAAATTTTCGCTGATAAAGATTTTGTTGAAAAAATTTTGGCAATGGAAACAGCTGAAGAAGTTCAAGCCGCCATAAAAGCACAGGGCGTCGAACTTACCATTGAAGAAATTGAGGCAACCAAAGCCGAACTCGTCAACCAACTTGAAAATAAAGATTCAGATGAAGTTTCTGACGAACAACTTGAAAATGTTGCAGGCGGATTCGCAGTTACTACCGCAATTTTAATCGCCGGCGGACTTTTGGCGGCAGGCAGCGGGCTTGTCACTCTCGGAAATAAAGTTCACGAATGGACGCGCCGCCGCTGGTAATTTGGAGGTTTTAAAATGAACGAAAAACTTAATGAACTTTTGAAAGATGAATCCGTTGTTAAGGAACTTTTGGAGCAAGAAACGGCTGAAGACGTGCAAAAGTTTTTGGCAAGCAAGGGCGTTGAAATTTCCATTGAAGAAATTAATCAGATTCAGGCGCAACTCGTCAAAGTCTCTGAAAATGACGAAGAAATTTCTGACGATGAACTTGAACAAGTTGCAGGCGGTTTTAGTATGATAATGTGTTTTGAAGTCGCAAAAAATATTGTAACCGGTCGTTGGCGTCGCTGGTAATTTGTGAGGTTTTAAGTATGAACGAAAAACTCAATGAACTTTTGAAAGATGAATCCGTTGTTAAAGAACTTTTGGAGCAAGAAACGGCTGAAGACGCGCAAAAATTTTTGGCAAGCAAGGGCGTTGAAATTTCCATTGAAGACCTTGAAGAAATTCAAAAAATCTTAGCCGCACAATCTGACGAAGAAATGGACGACGGCGAACTTGAAAACGTTGCAGGCGGCGTATCGTTGGAAACAGTCGACAACAAATTGAGAAATTTAAATTTAAGCTTAGAAGATTTGGGCGTTATAAATCGCACTGTTTTTAACGTTTTTACATCAAGACGTTGGTAAATTTGGTAATATTTGTGAGGCTTTAACTATGAACGAAAAACTTAATGAACTTTTGAAAGATGAATCCGTTGTCAAAGAATTGTTGCAGCAAGAAACGGCTGAAGACGCGCAAAAATTTTTGGCAAGCAAGGGCATTGAAATTTCTATTGAAGACCTTGAAAAAATTCAAAAAATCTTAGCCGCACAATCTGACGACGAAATGGACGATTCCCAACTTGAAAATGTTGCAGGTGGCGCGTCGTTAAATGTTCAGGTTTATAATCCAATACTGCCCGGCGGAATAGTTAACTTGCCTAATTTGCGTCCTATAAACCTCAACAACAGTGGTGGGCGTCGTCGTTGGTAATTTGTAATTTTACTGTTGCGCAGATTTTAAGGAGGCAAATTGGATGAATACAAGTCTTGAAGAATTGCTCCAAAATGCCGAATTTGTCGAAGAACTTTTGGAACAAGAAAACGCTGAGGACGCCCGCCAATTTTTGGACGCCTACCGCGTTGAATTGAGTATCGCGCAGGTTGAAGAACTTCTGGATTCTCTTAAAAATTCTCAATCTGCATAAATTAAATTTGTGAGGTTTTTACTATGAATGAAAAACTTGCTGAACTTTTGAAAGATGAAAACGTTGTCAAGGAACTTTTGGAACTTGAAACTGATGAAGAAGTTCAAAAGTTTTTGGCGGCAAAAGATATTGAGTTAAGCCTTGACGAAATTAAAACCATTCGTGAAGGAATTGCAACCCGCCTTAACAATACAGAAGAACTTTCTGACGAACAACTTGAAAATGTTGCAGGTGGCGTAGGCGCGGCAGGAGATATTATTGACATTGCTGTAGATACAATTTGCAGAGTCGGCGATTTAGTTCACACTCTTACTCGCCGTCGCTGGTAAAATATTTTTAAAATCTGACACTATGAGGGGCTAATTGTTTTTTGTTAGCCTCTCAATTTTGGTTTTTATTGGAGAGTGGAAAAATCTTGAATTCGGTAAAAAATTTCCTTGCATATTTCCGCCAAAATGAATATCAAAATTTATTCGACGCCGAATGTTACCGCCGCCTTGACAATGTGCTGAATCAGTTCGGCAATTTGGAAACTCACGAAACTATTTTAGAAATTGTACTTTCAAACAACGAAAAAACTTGTGATTATTCAATTAGACTTGACGGCGATAATTTTGTACCGGAAAAGTGGCTTGAATTGGATTTTGACGTTTGCAAAGAAAATCCTATTCAGCCCTGTTATTTTGTTGACGCTACACAAATTAAAACGCCCGCTGATTTAGAAAAAATCTGTGCGACGATTCTACCAAAAATTTCTAAAGTTGAAACAATTCAAGCCGTGCGTCCAATGTTGGAAAAAATTTTTGAACTCTTCAAAGACGTTGGGATTTATCAAATTGGAGCAATGACTTCCAGAAAGCCCGTAGACAGCCTTAGAATCTTCGTAAACGACGCCTCGCGCAGTTTTACGATAGAAACCCTTAAAAAAATTTGGGGCGGCGATTTGGCGAAATTAGACGCCGTTTTGGCGATGTTTGAAAATTTCTCTGACAGGAAAAAATTTATTATCGACTTTGATATTTTTCCTGATTCAATTTCTGAAAAAATCGGCATTAATTTCGGCACTGTCAATAAATCCACTGCAACCATTAAAAAATTTCTTGAAAAATTGCGCATGGAAAATCTTTGCACGGCTGAAAAATTTCACGACGTTTTAAAATTTGTTGACGAGTTCCCGCAATTTTCGCCCTATGTTCAAAATGATATTTCACATTTTAAATTTGCATTTGAAGGCGGCGAAATTTCAAAGGCTAAGGCTTACTTAAGACAAGGCGACGTACTTTACCCGCACGATTTCCGCGCTTATTCCGCGCCGCTGATTATGAATCTTGAACTTACCACCAAATGTCCGCTGAATTGCCCGCAATGTTACTGCGATTTATCCACCGGTCAAAATATGGATAAAGAAACTGCGCTGTATTGGATACGGCAAGCGGCAAGCTCCGGCGTTCAAGCTGTCAATTTAAGCGGCGGTGAAACTTTTTGCTATCCTTATCTTTTTGAATTGGTTGCCGAATGTGCGCGGCTCAATCTTGAGGCTAACGTGGCACTTTCCGGCTACAAATGCACGCTTGAAAATCTGCGCGAGTTGATAAAAAGCGGAGTTGCCGATATTTGCATTTCGCTTAACGGCAGTACAAATGAAATAAATTCTTTAAGCCGTGACGGTTACGAGCTTGCAATTACCGCCCTTGAAAATTTGAAAAATTTAAATTACAACCGCACTTTGATTAATTGGGTTATGCATTCTTTCAACGCGGCTGATTTTGAAAATATGCTTGCACTTGCCGAAAATTTCAACGTTAAAACTCTTGCTGTTATGATGTTTAAGCCGGATAAAAATTCGCAAATGCCAAGTATTCCAACTCGTCAACAAATTCTTGACATTTCAAAAAAAATTCGCAGTTACAAAGGCAAAGTTCAAATTGAAATTGAAGAATGTTTTTCACAACTTCGCGCAGTTGTCGGCGAAAGATTTTTTGTAAATCTGAACACCGGAATAAGCAGAGGTTGCGGCGCGGGCAGGGACGGTATAAGCATAAGTGTTGACGGTTATTTAACGCCGTGTCGTCATCTTTTCACAATGAAAGAAAAATTTTCAACCATTGCCGAATATTGGAATAACTCAAAAACTTTAAAACTTTTGCGCACCACTGAAGACAGAATCGACAAGCCCTGCACGACCTGCAAATACAAAAAAAATTGCTTGCCTTGTATGGCTGTTGTTTGGAATTTTAAAAATGATTTAATTATGTGTGATGAAAGTTGCCCAATTTTATAATTTGGAGGTGATTTTTTGAAACGTTATTTTTTATTGGGATTGGCTATTGTACTTGTTATTGTTATTGGAATTATTTCTTACGGCGCGTATTTGAACAGGGCGGGCGAAAATGTTATTGCTGAAAGAATGGCTGAACGCAGAATCCCCTTGCAGGGCGCAAAGGCTGAAATTCGCAATATTAAAACCCGCGTTGTTCTTGATACGGTTAATCTTTACTCAAATGAAATGACTGACACCATTGCACTTATAGACGGCAGAATTACTTCTGTTAATGTTAAGAAAAATGATTTTGTGCAGACTGGGCAAATTCTTTTTGATTTAACTAATGAACAATATCCACTGAAAATTAAACAGGCTGAAATTGATATTCTCCGCGCGGAAAGTGATATTTTAAAGGCTGATAACGATATTGTTAAAGCTGAAACTTATCTTGCCCGCGCCAAAAATGATTACCTCCGATATTCCAGACTTCGTGAACATCAAGCTGTTTCTGCTGAAAAATATGATGAAGTCGTGGCTATGTACAAAGAGGCGCAGGTTAATTTGGATGTTGCACATTTACAACGCCAACAAACTGTCGCCCAACGTGATTCTCTCAACGCTCAAAAATTACAACTCCTCACTGAATCTGCTCATTCTCAAGTTGCCGCCCCTATCAACGGTGAAGTTTTAATTATTTATAAACAAATCGGCTCCTATGTTACCGCCGGTACTCCACTTGCTCTTATCGGCAATTTTAAACAACTTTATTTTTCCTTGCCCGTTGATGATGAATTGGCTAAACGTCTTGCCGCCGCGCGCAATGTTTCACTTAATTTCAACCGCGCTGAATTTTCCAAAATTTACGATACTGAATATGAATCCGGCAACGCGGGCGCGGCTCAACAATTTACCGCCCAAATTTTCGATATTTCCCCAGCTATTTCCCAACCTGCCGCTATTCGTTCCATTATTTTTCAAGTCAATAACGCCGCAGGCTTGCTTGAACCTCAAGCTTATAACAACGTCGAAATTCAATCCCTTTTCGCGCAGGACTGCTTAACCGTGCCGCTCGCCGCCATGATTGATCCTTCTAATTCCGCCGTTTTCGTTGTCGATGATAACGGTATTTTGCAACGCAGAAATATTTCTACCGGCGTTGATGACGGACAATTTATTGAAATTCTTGCCGGGCTTAATCTTGGTGATACTGTTATTACTTCCGGCGTTAGCGATCTTGAAGACGGTATGAAGGCTAGCGTTACTCTTGAGGAGGTGCAATAATGCCTGACAATTCTCAGATCTTTTCTAAAGAGGCTCTCGATAAATTACGCTCCCCTGAACGCCTCGATTTAATGCTTTCTATCACTTCGCCTATCGCCTGGATGTCTCTTGCCGCTGTGGGCGTTGTTCTTTTTTCTATCCTCCTTTGGTCTATCTTCGGCGCGTTCACTGTTAAAGCTGACGGTATGGGCTTGATTCTTGATTCTGCCGGTGTCGTCAATGTTTCGCATATTTCCGCCGGTAAAATCGACAAAATTTTTGTTAAAACAGGCTCGCACGTCAAACGCGGCGATTTAATCGCTCAAATTGAACAGGCTGATCAATCCGCTGATACTCGTATGACTAAATATGGTATGAGTTTAGCTACTTCAGACCGCGACGCCCTCGAACGTGTTTACCAATACGGCGCAAAAAAAAATCAGCAAAATGTGGCTGAAAATGTTTACAGTGATTATGACGGCATTGTAGATGAAGTACTTGTCGGCAAGGGCTCCATCATTTCTAACGGCGCGCCTATTTGCACTATTCGCCTTACTCAAAACCGTGACGAACTTACCGGTATTTTGTATGTTCCTGTTGACAAGGGAAAAAGAATTGAACCCGGTATGAGTATTCAACTTGCCCCAAACGGCGTTGATACTTCTCAATCCGGCAGTTTAATTGGAGTTGTACGCAGTGTTTCTCAATATCCCGTTTCTTCACAGATCATTGAAAAAAATCTCGGCAACCCGCAACTTGCACAGTGGATTCAGCAAGCGCAAAATTCCGCGCTTATGGAAGTCAAATTTGATTTAGTCAAAGATGATAAATCTGACAGCGGCTACCTTTGGACTTCGGTTGTTGGTGAACATAAACCAATTACCGCCGGAAGTTTTTGCACGGGCTCCATTATTATTGAACGCACGCCGCCTATAGAAAAAGTTTTCTACAAAGTTTCGCAGTGGCTTAGGAGCAGGTAACTATGTTTGATAAAATAAAAAATTTTTTTAACAAAAATAGTACCCGCGTAAAAGTTCCAACAATTTTGCAAATGGAGGCTACGGAATGTGGCGCGGCGTCCCTTGCAATGATTTTGGCGCATTACGGACAATGGATACCGCTTGAAAAATTGCGGCAAGAATGCGGCGTCAATCGTGACGGCTCTAAGGCTAATTGCGTTTTGAAAGCGGCGCGTAACAGAAATTGTTTTGCCAAAGGTTATCGTTGGTCTGCCGACAAGTTAAAAGAAAAAACTGCTGAAGATTTACCGTTGATAATTCACTGGGAATTTAATCATTTTGTGGTATTGGAAGGAATAGTAAACGATATAGCTTACTTGAATGATCCTGCGATGGGGCGGCGGCAAATTTCGTGGGAAGAATTTCGCACTTCCTACACCGGTATTTCACTAAAAATTAAGCCGAATGAAAATTTTGTAAAAGAAGGCGAACGTTACAGCATTGTTAGAGCAACAGCAAAAAAATTAATGCAAGATAAATGGGCGATGCTTTTTATTATTTTAATCGGTATTGGTATGATTTTTCCGGGTCTTGCGTCGCCCGTTTTCAATCAAATTTTTTTGGACGATATTTTAACCGGCAAGCACCCCGACTGGATGATTAAACTTTGTATTGCAATGGGAATTTCTTTAGTTTTAAGCGGCTTTATGACGTGGTTGCGCTCCATTGTCTTAACGAAGTGGCAGGAAAAATTGACGCTGGCTGATTCTTCTAAATTTTTTTGGCACGTTATACGCCTGCCGCTCCAATTCTTCCAACAACGTTACGCCGCTGAAATTGCCTCGCGTATTTCTTTTAATGAATCTATCGCATCTGTTCTTTCAGGCTCGGCGGCTACTGCTGTTTTAGATTTTCTTGTTGCTATTTTTTATTTAATGTTGCTACTTCAATACAGCGTTTCTCTTACAATTATTGGCGTTGCTTTCAGTTTGATTGACTTAGCCGCCTTTTTGCTTATGCGCCGCAAGCTTACTGATATGAATATGAAAATTCAACAGGATCAGGGCAAGGAATACGGCACGGCGATGAACGGCTTGATGATGATTGAAACTATTAAAGCTAACGGCAATGAAACTGATTTTTTCTCGAAATGGGCTGGTTACCGCGCCAAAGTTTTAATTTCTTCTCAAGATGTTCAAATGTGGTCTTTGACTGCCTCTATTTTACCTTCGCTGTTGGGCGGCTTGAATTCCGCTATTATTATGACTGTCGGCGGTTTTTCTATTATGGAAGGCGTTATGACTGCCGGTATTTTTATGGCGTTCCAAAATCTTATGAACAGTTTTCAAGAGCCTTTCAATAAATTAATCAATCTCGGTACTACCTTGCAAAGTACTGAAATGCAAATGCAACGCCTTGACGACGTCCAACGTTACGATATTGACCGCTTGAATTATCCTGTCGACGCCAATTTTTCTTTCAAAGGCGACAGACTTTCCGGCGAAATTGACTTTGTTAATATTAATTTCGGCTACAGCCCCCTTGAACCCCCGCTCTTGCAAGATTTTAATTTACACCTTGAACCCGGTCGTTGGGTTGCCGTTGTCGGTTTTAGCGGCTCCGGTAAATCTACTCTTGCCAAAGTTTTAACCGGGCTTTATGAACAATGGAGCGGCGATATTCTTTTTGACGGCGTCAACCGCAAATTTATTCCTCATTCTGTTATTGTTAATTCTATGGCGAGCGTTGACCAAGATATTTTCCTCATTTCAGGCTCTGTCAAAGATAATATTTCCCTTTTTGATACTTCTATTCGTCGCGCTGATATTATTCAGGCGGCTAAAGATGCTTGCATTCACGATGATATTTTGAGAATTGGAGGCGGTTACGACGCGCAAGTTGAGGAAGGCGGCTTTAATTTCAGCGGCGGGCAACGTCAACGTTTAGAAATTGCGCGCGCCTTAGCTGTCAATCCTTCTATTTTAATTTTGGACGAGGCTACAAGCGCGCTTGACCCTATGACTGAACAAATTGTACTTGAAAATATCAGGCAACGCGGCTGTTCCTGTTTTATCGTCGCTCATAGACTTTCCACTATTCGTGACGCAGATGAAATTATTGTTTTGGACAGAGGGAAAGTTGTGGAGCGCGGCACGCACCGTGATATGATGCAACACGACGGACCTTATCGCCGCCTGCTTGCTGAATCTAATCAAGATAATAATTCTGATACACTGAATGATTAAGGAGGGAACGGCTTGATAGGGCAACGTTTCCGAATTACGGAGGAAGAATCTTTTATATTTGTAAAAAGCGGCAATTTGGAAGTTTACGCTGTAACTCAAGAAAAATCTTCCTTTCGCCAAATTTTTTTAATGAAATTGGAAAAAGATTCTGCCGCCTATCCTTTGTTGACATATAAGCAGAAAATTAAGGAGGGAGCGGCTTGATTTTAAGTGCAGGGCAACGTTTCCGAATTACAGGGGAAGAATCTTTTATATTTGTAAAAAGCGGCAATTTGGAAGTTTACGCCGTAACTCAAGAAAAATCTTCCTTCCGCCAAATTTTTTTAATGAAATTGGAAAAAGATTCTGCCGCCTATCCTTCGCTTGATGAATTTGGCAGAATTGATACAATGCTTTATGCTGTTGACGATTCAGAAATGGAAATAATTTCTTTTGAAGATTTTCAGCCTCAAGAAAATTGCAGATTAATGAAAAAATGGTTCGCTGAATTAATCAAGCTGTCGTGGCTTAGACTTATGGCTGACAAGGGCGACGACGTACTTCAAAATTGGTTGAATCCGAATTTTTTAAACGAATATGAAAATGACGCTGAAGAATTGCAATACGCCTTTGAAGACAACGAGTCAATGTTTTCAATGTTGCTTGGTATTCGTTTTCAAGCTGAAGACAAAAAATTTTCAAAACGTTTGAAAGTTCGCAGTAACCACCAAAAATATTTGATAGATTCTGCGATTAACAGTCTTTTGGGTAAAGAAGATTTAATTCAAGAAAAAATCGGCGATCAAAATTCCAAACTTGAAGAAACAGCTTTTATAATTACGGCAGTTGCACGCGCCCTTGAAATGCCTACCAACAATATCAGCATTTCGCCGGAAATTGTAAAAAAGTTGGATCAAGTCGGCTTAATTCGGCGGCTTGTTCAAAAAGCTAATATGCAAATACGTTTGATTAGTTTGGTTGACGGCTGGCATAAAAGAGACAGCGGCGTGATGCTGGGCTATTATGGCGAAAAAAAAGAATTGGCAGCGATAATCCCTGTAGACGTTGACAACTACAAAATAATCACAGCCGAAAATCCGGTGGGCTTAGCGATAACAGATGAAATAGCGGTTTTTATTTTGTCAAATTTTTCTTTTTCGTCAGCGGGGATTTTATATTCAGCCAAAGATTCAAGTACCATTTGCGCTGTATCAAAATCAAATTCAGCCGCCGCGCCCTGCAACGCCTCATAAGCCTCCGCCAAATTTTCGGCGTCAATCAATGGTTTATCTGCGTCATCTTCTTCAACTTTCAACAGCGGTGATAATTTTTCTGAATAACTTATATAAAGTTCCAACAATCCGTCGGTATCTTTTTTTATTTCGTCAATGTAGCCGGAATTGCCCGCGTCCTCAAGTCGCCGCGCCTTTTCTGAAAGTTCATTTGCGCCAATGACTCGCGCAGAACTTTTTAGCGCGTGTACCTTAGTTGTATAATTTTTCCAATCTGAAGACTTATAAAAATTGGCAATTTCTTTCGCACCGGAAATGACAGATTGTGCAAAAACTGTTAGCGCGTCAAGGTATGAATCAACACTGCCGCAATTTTTCAAGCCGTCCGCAATGTTCAAGCTGTCAAGATTTTTCAACCATTCCGGCAAAGTTTCTTCAGAAATATTTTCTTCGACTGCAGAATTTTCATCGACTGCCAAAACTTTTTCCGGCGGCAGATATTCAATTATCATTTCCTCAAGTTTTGCGCTGTCAATAGGTTTTGTCAAATAATCTTGAAAGCCCGCGTCAATATATTGCTTGCGTGCGCCGCTAATTGCATTTGCCGTCAAAGAAATTACAGGCGTATCTTGATTTAAATTGTTGTGCATTTCCTGCATTCTGTGAAGAGTTTCAATCCCATCAATACCGGGCATTCTGTGGTCTAAAAAAATTATATCATATTTATTTTTCGTGACGATAGATAAACATTCATAGCCGCTGTCCGCCGTGTCAATTTTAATTTTTGTCTGTTTCAAAAGTCCTTTAACAACAGTCAAATTCATAACCGTATCATCTACGATTAAAATTTTTGCATTGGGCGCGGTAAATTTTTCACGGTACTTTTTATGTTGGCTTAAAGCGTGGCGGAAATTTTCTTCAAAGTTGCCGAGTTCGTGCCAATTTACAACTTTTTGTTCAATTTCAAAACTAAAATTTGAACCTTTGCCATAAACACTTTCAACATTCAATTCACTGCCCATCATTGCCAAAAGACGTTGCGTGATATTCATTCCCAAGCCCGTACCTTCGATTGTGCGGTTGCGTTTTTCTTCGATTCTTTCAAACGCGCTGTACAATTTTTTAATATCTTCAGGTTTAATTCCAATTCCCGTATCGTTGACGCTGAAGAAAATTTTAATTTTATTCTCGGCAATTTTTGTAAAGCTGACAGTCAAAGTTACACTGCCCTTTTCGGTATATTTTACGGCGTTTGTTAAAATATTTGTAACAATTTGCTTAATTCGTATTTCGTCGCCAAAAAGTTCACTGGGCAAATTTTCATCTGCGTTAATGTAAAAAGTCAAGCCCTTATTTTCGGCGCGTTTTTGAATCATATTAACTAAATCATTCAAAAGGGAACTTAGCGAATATTCGACGGGGATAATTTCCATTTTGCCCGCCTCAATCTTTGAAAAGTCCAGAATATCGTTGACAATTCCCAACAAAGTATTTCCGGCTGTGCGAATATTTTCGGCGTACTCAATAATATTTGGCGCAATAGCCTCGCGCAAAATCATTTCATTCATTCCCAAAATTGCGTTAATGGGCGTGCGTATTTCGTGGCTCATGTTGGACAGGAACTGCGATTTAGATTTATTGGCTGCCTCTGCGGCAAGAGCCGCCTCTTTGAATTTTGCGTTAGATTCTTTTAAATCGTTAGCAACGGCGTTAAGAAATGAGGCAAGGCGTTTTGAGAGTGGCACGGTAGGACTTTTTGAATTTTTTTCAAATTGCGGCGTAAAAATTGAATAACAGCGGCAAGGGTCGCCTTCGCGCATTCCAACAGTTACAAGTGCGGTGGCAAGTTGCCCGCCTTTGCCTTGATATTTATAAATTTCGCCCGCGCCGAAACAATATGAAGTTTCAGAATTTATCCTTGAAAAATCTTTAATTTCACGCTGTGCATCATCACCCAAAAAAGCTGTACGTGCGCCACAAATGTAAGCAAAAATCGCTTGCGGTTCAAATTGGCGCATTCTTTCTGAAGTTTCCCACGTTTCCTGCAAAATTTCTTCAGGGTTGCCGTAACTTAAACGAATTTTTTCACCCTGCCTAACATCGCCGGTAAAATAAAGCCGCCCTGCCTCATCATAAATTCCGGCTATACGTGACGCAGGCAAGCCGCCTCGATTAACAACAAACGGAAAATCAAAAACATTCAACAATAAAAATTCATTCGGTTCAACGTTCAAATATTTTTTGTAAATGTCAATGGCGGGGACGCCGTCAATTTTTGCAACGCCGTTAATTCCCAAAGTTTCAGTAATAGTCATTTCTTTACCGAGAACTCTCCAGCCAAAATTATATTCTGCTTTAACGCGCAAATTTTCGCCGCTGTATGCAATTAAAATTACGCCGCAATCGTGATAACGTTCGCCCATAATGTATTGTGAAACGCCCTTATTTGTTACCGCTTGAATTGTGCGCTTGTACTTGCATTTAATATCTTCAGTTTCAACATTTCCTGCCTCCATTCCAAAAAATGGAATATCTTCCAATTCAAAAGATAGCATTTCAAGAAAAGGAGCAACTCTTTCTTTGTGACCGGCGCATAAAACTTCAACGCCTTTCAAATTTGGAATTTGTTGGAGTTTTTCATTTAACCCTATGGTAAAAGCAGTAAGATTATCAACTTCACTTGAATCAACTTCAAATATGGTTATGTCAGAAGAATCAAAAAAACAGCACGTGATTAAAACATAATTTTCAAGCCAGTTTTTAAAACGATTTATCCACTCGCCGGAGCTGTTGTCATTTGAAAAATTTTTAACTGCAAAATTCGTCATTGAGACGCCGACAATTTTTGCCTTAGGAAAAATATTTTTTAATTCCCTGTAAATAGTTTTTGAATCTTCGTCCAAAATTTGCGCCGTCATAGCCTTAAACAAAACGGTTTTTGAATTTTTATAATCGTCGCTTGATTTAATTTCGTCAATCCATCTTTGAAAATCGTTGTAACTTTTTATTTTGTATGTAATTTGTTTCAACTCGTTCACTTCCTTAAACGAATTATACCATATTTTGTTGAGCTATGGAAAAGATATTAAAAAAGCTGTAATAGAAAATTAAAAAACGGGATTTTATAGAGTTGGAGGTCGCCCGCCGCACTCCGTTTTTGCTTGTAACCTACAAATTTCGGTAACGTGAGAAAACGCGGCTGGAATTTTAAATTTTTGAAAAGCTAAACGCGAAAAACACAGGCGGGCGACGATTCTTTCTTTTGGTAGGGTTTTCTTTCTTCTAAAGAAAGAAAAGCCGTATTTTCAAAAAATAGTTTTAAAAAATAGTTTTAAAAAATTTCAATAAAAAAATTACCGCAGAATCACGAAAATAATTTTGTTGTGAAAAATTCTTCAAAGTGTTAATATTATGCAAAGATTTTTGGAAATGAGGCGACGATATGGAAAAAGTTTTACCAATAATACTTTTGGCAGGCGCAGACAAAAATACTCAAGATGATTTTAAAAATATTGTAAAGGATAAATATTCGATAATGTCAGCCGATAACGAATATGAATGTTTCAATATTTTGACGAATCACAAAATTGAACTCGTTATAGTCGCGCTTAATGTTCAAATTATGGACGGCTTAGACTTTTTAAAAAATCTCGCGCAGGACAGCCGCTATAAAAATATCCCCATACTTGCAATAGTTACTTACGGCGATTTAGACAGCGTATCCCTTGCAATGGAACTTGGCGCAACTGAATTTATTACCACGCCCTTCAGCGAAATTATCATAAATTGCAGAATCAGAAATGTTATCGCCCACAGCCAACAGGCAGAAAAAGATAAAAGAATTAGCGAAATGAATCGCTACATTGAAATTGATTCACTTACCGGGCTTTATAACCGTGAAACTTTTTACGAAAAAGCCGCTAAATTGATTCATGATAACCCCGAAGTTCAATACTGCATTGTTTACCTTGATATTAGCTGTTTTAAAGTTGTCAACGATTTATTTCACACTGAAACAGGCAATTTGATTTTGAAAACTGCCGCCTCTTATTTTCTGAAAAAAATCAATCCGCAAGTTGGAGTTTCCGGCAGAATTGAGGCAGATCATTTTGTATTGTGTGTGCCACAAGATACACTTGATATGGACAGGCTGATAAAAGAAATTGATGATACAATTCGCACACTCGGAATTAGCCACAATATTTTATTTTTCGCCGGCGTTTATCCGGTTATCGATATGAATTTACCGGTAGACCAAATGTGCGACCGTGCGTCAATGGCGTTGAACAAAATCAAGGGCAATTACGCTCGCCGCTATAATTTTTATGACGTTGGAATGCGTGAAAGAATGTTGAAGGAACAAATGATTGTACGCGATATGGAATTTGCGCTGAAAGACAATCAATTTACAATTTTCCTTCAGCCAATTTATCGCCCGGAAACAAATGAAATTGTAAGTGCAGAGGCGTTAGTGCGTTGGTTTCACCCTGAAAGCGGAATGATTAGCCCCGGCTATTTTATCCCCGTTTTTGAGCGCAACGGCTTTATCGTCAAACTTGACAGATTTGTTTGGGAAACAGTTTGCAAATTTTTGCGTAGCAGATTAGACGCAGGCAAAAAAATTGTGCCGGTTTCAGTTAATGTTTCACGGCTTAATTTTTACAGTTATGATTTATTAATTTTCCTGCTGAATCTTTTGAAGAAATACGACCTTGAGCCGTGGATGTTGAAATTGGAAGTTACAGAAAGTGCTTACACTGATAATCCGCAACAACTTATAAAAATTATTAATCAGTTCAAAGAAAATGGTTTTCCAATTTTAATGGACGATTTCGGCTCCGGTTATTCTTCATTGAATATGCTGAAAAATATTGATATTGACGTTTTGAAAGTCGATATGGCGTTTGTGCGTGAAATTGAACATTCTGAAAGGGCACGGACAATTCTTTTGATGATAATTGGGCTTGCGCGTGAATTGGGAATGGGCGTTGTAACTGAAGGCGTCGAAACTCAAACGCAACTTGACTATATTACAAATATGGGTTCTGTTGACATTCAAGGATATTATTTTTCAAAGCCGCTTGCAGTCAAAGATTTTGTTGCACTTTTCGATAAATACGATTCTTTGGCTACGCAAGTTTAAAATTATTTTTTCTTACGTTTATTGGATTTTTTCGGTGAACGTGTGGCACTTGCCAATTTAGATTTAACTTTTTCCTCTTGAGCCTTTTGTTTTTCGGTAGATTTTTTATCACGTTGCATTTTGGCGTATTCCACGCCGAGACTTGCGATTTTGTGTTTAACCGCCATTAAAGGGTGAGAGAGGAGCATTTTTTTCTGTCCGGACTTCATTATAGCTCTAAATTCTTTTGTAGGATTTTCGCCGAAACAGGGCGTTTCGCAAGCGTCACAAATTGGCTTAGAAATTCCATAGGGGCAACGTTGAATTTTTAACATTACGGTTGTTAAAAGCGCGGTACATTTAGGGCAAAGTTTATTGTCGGTTGTACCGTGATTAGCGTTGCAATAGACGCCAAAAGTTTTGCGGATATTTTCTTTTTCTTTCGGTACATTATTTTTTAATTCCGGTTCCTTACGTTTTGGAAGAATTTTTTTCAATTTATCAAGTATTCCCATTGGTTAAAAATAACTCCTTTCGAGTTTAAACTTCGTACATTTTAAGCGTTGACAAAAATAAAAGCAAGGTGTAAAGGCAATGGATTTTTTCAAAAAGCGGGCGCGTCAAATTTCAAACGTGCTTGTAGTAATTGCGGTGGTAATTGCAATTTACATAAAGTGGACGGGCGACGGCTCCGACGCTTTTTTCAAAGAATACGACGTTTACATTATAGGCGGTATTGCGCTGGGATTTGTTGTCTTAAGTTTTCTAAAAAAGCGCGGAAAATAATTTTTCGCAAAAAAAAAACTACCCTAAACGGCAATTCTTATGCTATAATAGCCGCCGTTAGCAAGTCTTCAAATACAATATGAGTTTTTGGAGGAGCCGACTTTCAAAATCGGTTGCCTCTTGATTTTTATTATAAATTATCGATAATTATTTTGCAAGAAAGTTTTTTGGAGGTTTATAAATGCGCAAAATAAAAGTAAATAAAAAAGACGTTGATAAGAAAAGGAAAAAAACTGCAAAATTAATGGAAGAATTAATACATTATCATAACAAAGTTCACGATGAGGCTAAAGTTATGGAAATTGTAAAAGCTCTTTCCGAACTTGAAACAGATGATGTAGGCGTTGCTGAAAAAATCGCCTCAATTTGCGTTGACTACAGCAAACGTGACGAGGCAGATAAAGCCGTAACTTACCTTGAAAAAAAATTTCCGCCGACACCCTATAGGTTATTTTTGCGTTCCCGCGTTTGCGATTTAAAGCAGGATTACGGCGGCTGTATTCAATATTCCGAAAAGGCGTTGACTTTGCCCGGCTTAGATTTATTAACTAAAATGATGATCTATAATATTTTGGGGCATGCTTATCGTTACGCCGGCGACGCGCCAAATTCTCTGAAATATTACGAACTTAGCGCAAAAGAAGACCCTAATGCTATAACGGATCCTAATTTGCGTACCTACGTTGATAAAATTCAACATGAAGACTACAGTAATTTTCTTTTCAGCTTGCACAATGTCAATGTTAGCCGTGAAAAAATGTTTGAGGAAATTTACGGATTTAATAAACTTTTTGACCATGTTGAAAAATTTGTTCACGATCCTGCAACTCATCCCCGCCACGAAAAATTGCGTATAGGTTACATTGGACCGGATATTCGCCGCCATGTTGTAGCTTTTTTCAGCTATGCTTTTTACAAATGCTACGATAAATCCCGCTTTGAAGTTTATCTTTACGCCAAAAATAAGGAAGATAACGTTACACAAGATTTTATAAAGAGTGCAGATCATTACAGAAATATTTTGTTTGATCCCCCAATGGTTGCCGCTAAAAAAATCAAAGATGATGAAATTGATATTTTGGTTGATCTTTCCGGACACACTGCAAATAATGTCATGCCCGTTGTTGCACACAAGCCCGCGCCAATTATTATCAGTGCTATTGGCTGGTTTAATACAACTGGATTTAAGCCGATTGATTATTTTATGGTTGATAAATATACAGACCCTGTCGGCTTGAATGAAAAATTCTTTAGTGAAAAAATGCTCCGCTTGCAACACAGTCATTTTTGTTATATGTTTCATGATAACCCGCTTATTATAAATCCTGCGCCCTGTACTAAGAACGGCTATATAACTTTCGTAAGCTTTAACAATTTTACAAAAGTTACTGATGAGGCGTTGAGAGTTTGGGCAAAAATTGTAAACGCCGTGCCAAAATCAAAACTTTATCTGAAAGGTAAAGCTTTTAGAGATAAATACGGAATTGACGCCGCCTTAAAACGTATTCAAGATGCAGGACTTTCACTTGATCAATTAATTTATGAGCCGGATGAAAATAAATATCTGCACAAATACGCACTTGCAGATATTGCACTGGACACTTTCCCTTATCCCGGCGGCGGTACAACTTGCGACGCGCTTTATATGGGCTTGCCGGTTATAACTTTAGTGCAGGAACGCCACAATTCAAGATTTGGTTATTCTTTGCTGATGAATTGCGGGCTCGGTGAACTTTGCGCCTTCAGTGAAGAAGAATATATTCAAAAAGCCGTTGACCTTGCTAACGATTGGGACAGAGTACGCGAATATCATTTGACAATTCGCCGCAAAATGGAAGAATCGCCGGTTATGAATGATATGATTTATATGGGCGAAGTTGAAGACGCTTATATAAAAATTTTTGACGCGTGGAGAAATGGCGAAGAATTGCCGGAATTTCCACAAGACGCGCCGCCGGTTACTGAAGAACAAGCCGAATTTTACTACAAACGCGCACAAGATTATATGCAGACAAAAGCCATTTTAAATGAAGGTGTAATTCAAAATCCAACACACCTTAAACGCGCTTTATATAATTTAATGTTGGCGCGGCAAGCTGACAAAAAACACGATATTGAAATTTTGGTATTCATTGCAGTTTGCAGGGATAAACTGCTTGACTACGCCGGAGCTTATGAGGCAATTTGCGCGGCGGGGCGTGCAATTTATCAAGGTGGGCATGATATTTCAGAGTTTACAAACAGCTTTTTGGCGCAATATCACAACTTGCAGGCAAAATTAGATTTATATAACGGCAACCCGCAAAGTGCCGTTGATAATTACTACAAGGCGGCGCAATTTGAGGAAAGTTTCAAGGGAAAATGTGATGCGCTAGATTCTGCGTTATTGAGTTTGCATTTTACAAATATTTCCAGTGCAGATTTAGCGGCGGCTCACTTTGAATATCAAAAACTTCTTGAAAATATTAAACCTTACACCGAATACCATAAACGCGCCGGAAAAATCAAAATTGGCTACGTTTCCGGCGATTTCCGCAAACACGCCCTCTTTACGCTTGCCTATGGGCTTATCGCCTCACATAACAAAAATAAATTTGAAGTTACTTGCTACAGCTTAAATCCTTATGACGATATATATACCAACCTTATCAAGAAACAGGTTGCAAATTTTGTTGACGTTAAAAATTTAAGTTATGCTGAACTTGCTGAAAAAATTCACAGCGATAAAATTGACGTACTTATAGATTTAGCCGGACATTCCAGCGGAAATGTTTTGCCGGTTTTTGCATATAAACCCGCGCCTTTGCAGATAAGCGGAATTGGCTATATGTCAACTACCGGAATGAAAGAATTTGATTATTTCATAACTGATGAAATTGTGGATCCGCCCGGCGAACACGATAAATTTTTTACCGAAAAACTTTTATATTTCCCCAGTCAATTTTGTTATGCAATGCGTGAAGATGTTCCCCAGCCGCAATACGCGCCTTGTACTAAACGTGATTATGTTGTTTTTGGCACAATTTGTCGTTATGAAAAAATTAATGAAGATATGTTATTAATTTGGAAACAAATTTTAGAGCGCGTTCCAAAATCTATTTTGCTTATGCGTGCACAAAAACTCGTTAGCAATACCACAACCGACCAACTTTACGAAAGAATGAAAAAGCTCGGTTACAATATGGACAGGGTTGTATTTCAGCCGGCGGTTGATAATTATATGGCAGAACTATTACATTTGGACGTAATTTTGGATTCTTATCCTTATGTTGGTGGCAGTACAACTTTTGACGCGCTTTACATGGGCGTTCCGGTTGTGACTTTTTATGGCGAAAAACGCAGTACCCGTTTTGGACTTAGCATTTTAAAACAGTTAGGGCTTGAAGGGCTTGCAGTTCCTATTGATTCGCCACAAGATTATATTGAACGTGCTGTAGGGCTTGCAAACGATGTAGGCGCGCTTGATGCCCTTCATAAAAATTTGCGCGTTATGATGCAAAAGGCTCCAAATATCAGACCTGGAATGTATGCTCGTTTTCTTGAAAGTAAAATTGAACAATTTCTCAACGAAAAATTTAACGCTTGAGGTTGAAACTTGTTTAGAAAAATTTTTTTAATAGTATTGGCGGCGATAATTTTCACGTCTTCGGCTTATGCTAATGAAAATTGGCAACCGGAAATTAGGATAGGAATTTTGCGCGGTGTTAATCAAGTAGAATTAAAATTTTCTGCGCCGTGCGTTATGATTGATTCTGCCGGCAGAAAAATTCTTAAAAACATTGCCGCCAATGAAATTTTTTCTGTAGATTTTGGCACGCTTAAAAGTAATTCTGTTGAAATTCGCAGTGAAAATATTTTGCTGAAAGATTTAATTGTTACGATTGACGGCAAAGAATATTTCGGCGGTGTTCGTATTGACAAAAAAAATAATTCTTTGACAGTAATAAATCTTGCGCCGGTTGAAGAATATCTGCGCGGCGTTGTACCGGAGGAAATGTCGCCGTCATTTCACGTGGAGGCTTTAAAGGCTCAAGCTGTGGCGGCGCGTTCTTTCACTTTAAAAAATCGTCAACGTCATCAAGCTGAAGGGTTTGATCTTTGCGCAACTACTCACTGTCAATTTTATGGCGGCGTTGATTCTGCAGACACTTTAACGGACGAAGTTATTAAAATCACACGCGGCGAAATTTTGCTACTGAACGGGCAAATTGTCGATACAAATTTTCACACTGACAGCGGCGGAATGACTGAAAATGTTTCTGAAGTTTGGGGGACTTATTCGCCGCACTTGCAAGCCGTTGAGGAATTGGAAAAAAATACTCAATATTGGAAAAAAGAATTTTCGCTTGACGATTTCTCAAGGATAATTGGCGGCGATTTTGGCAAGCTTAAAGAAATAAATTTATCGCCGTTGGAAATTGGAAAATCTGCGCCTGACAGGAGTATTTCGGGGCGCGTAAAAATTGTACAGTTTATCGGCAGTAAAAAAAATTTGCAACTTACCGGCAATGAATTGCGCTCCAAATTTTCTTTACCAAGTACACTTTTTGATATAAAAATTTCCGGCGGCAAAGTTATTTTTGAAGGATACGGGCGCGGACACGGCGTTGGAATGTCTCAAAATGGAGCGAATGCTTATGCTAAGCACGGCTGGACTTATGAAAAAATTTTGTTGCATTATTATCGCAGTACAAAATTAAAGAAACTTTATTGAGGCGGTAGGCATAAGGCAAGAGGCAGTAGGAAATAAAAAAACCTTTGCCTATTTCCTGCAACTTAAAGCCTAAAATTTTTTATGGGGAAATTTAATGTTACTAGAAGATTTTAATTATGAATTGCCGGAAGAATTAATTGCACAAAAACCGATTGAACCGCGCAATTTTTCACGGCTAATGGTTTTAAATCCGCTGACAAAAGAAATTCGCCACGAGCATTTTTACGATTTACAAAAATTTTTGACGGCGGGCGATACTTTAATTTTTAATGATACAAGAGTAATTCCTGCGCGACTTATTGGGCAAAAAACAACCGGCGGGCGCGTGGAAATTTTTTTATTGCGGAGAATTGACGCCACAAATTGGGAAACTTTGGTAAAGCCCGGACGCAAAATTCACGAAGGCGCAGAAATTTTTTTTGGCGATGAATTAAGCTGCAAAATTGTCGGGCGAACAGATTTTGGCGGGCGAATTGTTCACTTTCAATTTGAAGGCGTCTTTGAAGAAATTTTGGACAGGCTTGGTGAAACTCCCCTGCCGCCTTACATTCACGAAAAACTTGACGATATTGAACGTTATCAAACTGTTTACAACCGTGAAAGAGGAAGTGCCGCCGCGCCTACCGCCGGTTTACATTTCACAAAAAATCAAATGCAGGAGTTTGAAAATTTCGGCGTCAATTTGGGATTTGTAACTTTGCACGTCGGACTTGGAACTTTTCGCCCCGTTCAAGTTGAAAATATCGAACAACACCAAATGCATGAAGAATTTTATACCGTTCCCGAGTCAACCGCAAAATTAATTCGTGAAACAAAATTGGCGGGAAAAAAAGTTATAGCCGTCGGTACAACTTCAATTCGCACGCTTGAAAGTGCCGCGCTTGATAATTTTAATCTTGAAATTGGCAGCAATTCCACGAAAATTTTTATTTATCCCGGCTACAAATTTAAAATTGTTGACGCGCTGATAACAAATTTTCATTTGCCTAAGTCAACTTTGATAATGTTGGTTAGCGCGTTTGCGGGGCGTGAATTTATTTTGCAAGCGTACAAGGTGGCGGTGGAAAATCGCTACAGATTTTTCAGTTTCGGCGACGCAATGTTTATCTTGAACAGGGGTTAAAAAATGGCAGAGTGGAATTTTCCGACAAACGGCGGCGGCGTTATTCGCGGCTTGGCTGATTCAGGTATTGAAACTTTCAACGGCAAAAAAAATTCTTCATTGGCGCGGGAAATTTGCCAAAATTCGCTAGACGCGGCGGCAAATTCTAACAAGCCGGTTATCGTAAGTTTTCAGTTGGTCGAAATTAATCCTGCTGAAATTCCCGGTTATTTTGAGTACAAAAAAATTCTGCAAAATTGTCGGGATTTTTGGAAATACAATCCGAACGCCAAAAATTTTTTTGACAACGCGCTTGATAAGATTGACGAAAAAATTTCTGTACTTGTTGCGAGCGACGAAAATACAACGGGGCTTGCAAATCCCTACAATCCAAATTCGCTTGAGGGCTGGAATACTTTGACGAAAATTGACGGCGGCGCAAATAAATCGGGAAGTACCGGCGGCAGTTTCGGTATTGGAAAAAACGCGCCCTTCGCAATTTCAGATTTTCGGCTGGTTTTTTATCGCACTTTGAATCAGCGCGGCGAAAGTGCGGCGCAGGGAATTTCACGGCTTGTTTCATTCATACAAAACAACGATACTAAGGCAGGTATTGGTTATTACGGCAATAAAAATCAAAATCAGCCCGTCGAAAAAATTCCTGCGCTTGAAAAAATTTTTCCGCGTACAAATACCGGCACTGATATTTTTATTTACGGCTTTAACGCTGTCGAAAAATGGCGGGGAAATATTCTTTTTGAGTTGGTTGAAAATTTTCTTGTGACGATTTACAGAGGAAAATTGATTGTTAAAATGCCGAATTACACTGTAGACAAAAATTATTTGCAAGAAATTATTATACGCCAAGACAAATATTTGAAAGAGCGCAAAAGTCAAGCACGCAATTACTACAAAGTTTTGACTGCGGCTGATTCAGATTTAGAAATTTTTGAGGAAGATTTTCACGGCTTGGGCAAAATTAAGCTGAAAGTTTTGCTTGACGCTCGCGCAGATTTAAACAGAAAAATTCTTGTCGTGCGCAAAATGGGTATGAAAATTTTGGACTTGGACAGAATTTCTCGGCAGTTTTCTTTTACTGGAATTGTTGAATTGGAAGGCGAGGCGTTGAATAATTTTTTCCGTCAAATGGAAAATCCTGAGCACAATAATTGGGAGCCGGAACGCCATCCCGATCCTAAAACTGCAAAAAAATATCTTAAAGATTTTAGAGATTTGGTACGCAAAAAAGTTCAATCTTTGGGCGAAAATCTTGTAAGCGATGAAAAAAATGTTGAGGGACTTAGCGCAAATTTGCAAGTCAAAAAAAATGTTCCTACTGTTGAATTTTCCAACAAAAAAATTGAAAATATAAACCCCGTTGCAAATTCAAAAATTTTAAAGATTGAAGATTTAAATTCGTCTGAAAATAAAACCATTGCTGAAAAAGGCGGCGGCTCTGAAAATTCAAGTTTTAAAAAAGTGCGCGGCACTGTTACCGACGGAAAAGGCGATAACCCCGCAGTTAGGACTTTGAAGGGCAAACGTCCCCGAAAAAATAAAAAATTACATACAGGCGTTGAAAATCCAGATGGTGAAGATATTGTTTTGACGCCGACAGGAAATTTTCTTGAGTGCAAAAACCGCGTCATTAAAACCGGAAAAAATAATTACCGCTTGATTCTGCAAGTTCCAAAAAATATTTTCAGCGGCAGTATAAAAATTTTCGCAGTCGGTGAAGATGACGCGCAGGAACAACTCAAAATTTCAAGCGTCAGGGCAAATTGCAACGCCCAAGTTTCTGAACAAAAAATTCAACTTTTCAACATTTCGGCGAATAAAAATTTGCAAATAAATTTTTCGCTTGCCGAAGATAACGGCTATTCTTTGAGGGCGTACGTTTATGAAGATTAACAATCGCACTTTCAATTATCCAGTGCTTGCGGCGGGGCGCGACGATTATAAAAAATGCGCGTTCGAGGCTGATTTTAATTTTAAACAAACGGCAGATTCAATTATTTTCGACTTTGATTTTGATACAGATTGCGCCGAAATAAATAATTTAATCGCAAGCGGCAAGGCTGAATATATTGTTCATTTTGAATGCTCTGCGACGATTTTTAGAAAAATTTTAAAATCTGCAACGCCGCAAATTTCTACTGAAATAAAATTGAGCCGCGTTAAAAATGTGTTGGAAATTGTGGCGGCGATTGTCTTAAAAAATGACGTTGAAAATTTTTATTGCAAAGACTGGAGCGAGGATTTTTCCGGTTTAAAATTTAATTTGTCAAAGGGCAATGTGCTTGCCTATAAAACTTTGCCGAGCTTGAAAATTTCGGATAACCCCGACAATTTCGCAGGTAATGAATCAATTTTTACAGTTTGTCGCGCATTTTTGGAAGAATCGAAATTTGAGGTTGACTTTGGCGGCGAAAGGATAAAAATCACTTTGGGCAACGCAGAATATGATTTTTTTGTAAATGCAAATTTAAACCCTAAACTTCAGCCGGTTGTAAATTCGCTGGTAATTTTGCCCGCGCTGATTTATGTTTTGGAAGAATTGCAAACTGAAGGCGCACTTGAAGATTATCAGTACAAAGATTGGTTTTTATCGTTGAAAAATAATTACAGCGCAGATTTTGTTGACGATTTAAAAAACAAGGATTTATTTGAGTTGGCGCAGGAATTAATTCAGTTGCCGATGGCGCGGGCGTTTGAAAGTTTGCAAAAGATTTACGGCGAGGACGAAGAATGAAATTATATTTTATGAAGCAGGCGGCGTTGGATAATTTGAAGGCGAATTTGCCGACGGCTTGCCAAAATTATTTCACTGAAAACAATTCCGGCTGGATAAAAAATTTTTGCAACGACGAAAAACCTTTTGAAGAATATAAAACTGTTGCAGATTTTCAACTTGTAATCGACGGCGATGAAAGCAAAGTTGATTTTGAAAATTGCAAGATACTTTACCAAAATTTAAAATTTTTAACTGAAGTGCAAGCCTCCGACGAAAGATTTTGGGCGGGTTTAACTCATACCGAATTTTATAATTTTGTTCGAGTGCGCCACAATTACAATATGACCGAAATAAAAAAAGACGCCGTTGCAAGTATTCAAAGAAATTTTTTCTTTCACGAAGGTACAAAAGTTGGAAATATTACAAACGCGCTTGCAAAATGTTGGTGGATGGGGCGGCTCTTGTACGACGAAAAAAATTCCAATCCTTTTTGGAAATTGGACAAACTCGGCGCGGCGGCTTTTACCAGCAAAATTTATCGTATCCTGCGCCTTTCATTTTCTGCCAATCCGACAATTTTAAGCGGTATTGTAAAATTTTTTGCGCAGTTCCCAAATTTGGCAAGGGAAGACTGGACGGCGGCACTTCAGCACTTGAATAAAATCGGCGGTAACGTTATACTTGATTATCTTTCTGAAGATGAAATTGCAAAAATCTTGATTGACTACGCGCACAAATTTACAGCGAAAGTTGAATTTGGCGACGTTGTTGAAACAATTTCTTTGCCGGATAAAAAAACTAATTTTTTTACTGCAAGTTATCCAAAATTTTATTTAGCTATGAAAGATAAAAAAATTGGCGAAACTTTCGCTTACAACGGCAAGAATTATAAAATTACAAATATCATTAGGGGCAATGTGAATGGCGGCAGTAACTTATGAATTGATTCACAAAGATAAAAAAACTGGGGCACGCGCAGGAATTTTACATACACCGCACGGCGATTTTTTGACGCCAATTTTTATGCCGGTAGGAACTCAAGCAACGGTTAAAAGTGTTTCGCCCGACGAACTCGAAGAACTCGGTGCGGGAATAATTTTAAGCAACACGTACCATTTATTTTTGAGACCGGGCGCAGATTTAATTCAAAAGGCGGGCGGCTTGCACAAATTTATGAATTGGACGCGCGGGATTTTGACTGACAGCGGCGGCTTTCAAGTTTTCAGTTTGGGCGAACTTAGAAAAATTACTGAAGACGGCGTAACTTTTCGCTCGCACATTGACGGCGCAAAAAAATTCCTTTCGCCGGAAATTTCCATTGAAACTCAAATGAAACTTGGCGCAGATATTATCATGGCGTTTGATGAATGCATACCTTACGGCGTCGATTATGACTACTCCAAAAAATCTACCGCGCGCACGCACCGTTGGGCTGAAAGAAGTTTGGCGGCGGCAAATTCGGAAAATCAAGGGCTTTTTGGAATTTGTCAAGGCGGAATGTTTGCAGACCTGCGCGAAGAATCTGCAAAAGTTATAGGCGGTATGGATTTTGCGGGCTGTGCCATTGGCGGCTTAAGTGTCGGCGAAGATAAAAAAACTATGTATGAAATGTTGGAAATTTCGACAAAATTTTTGCCGGAAAATAAGGCGCGGTATTTAATGGGCGTCGGAACTCCTGACCATTTGCTTGAAGGCGTAATGCGCGGCGTTGATATGTTTGACTGCGTATTTGCCACGCGGGTTGCGCGAAACGGTATGGCGATGGTTAGTCCGAAAACTGCGGCAAGCGGGCGGCTTGTTATGAAAAATGCTTGTTACACTGAAGATTTTTCGCCGCTTGAAAGTAATTGCGATTGTTACGCCTGCAAAAATAATTTTACCCGCGCTTACATTCGGCATCTTGTCCGCGCTGAAGAAATTTTCGGCTTGAGACTTTTGACTTTGCATAACCTGCGCTACTTGCAAAAATTTATGGCTGATATGCGAGCGGCGATTCTTGAGGATAAATTTGGCGACTTTCGCGCAGATTTTTTCAACAACTACGAGAGGGGATTAAAAATTGAGTGAAGAGGCAATGGCGTCAATGATAAGTTGGCTGCCGATTTTATTTATGGTGTGTATCTTTTATTTCTTGCTGTACAAGCCGCAAAAAAGGGCGCGTGAAGAAAGAGAAACAATGTTAAGCAGTTTGCAAGTTGGAGCGCGTATCGTGACTATTGGCGGAATTTACGGCACTATTGAAGAAATTTACAGTGAAACTTTAAAGATAAAAATCGCCGAAAATGTTGTTATAGAAGTTGGACGCGGCGCGGTAAGTACGATTGTTGAAAAAGAAAATAAGGTAACCGCCGAATGAACATTTCAGCAGCCGGCGAAAATAAATTTATAGTTCGTGGCTTTAAAAATCGTCAAGCGTTGATGAATCATTGGAAAGACCACGGGGCGCAATATCCCGGATTTACCGTTGCACAATATGAGCAACGCGCTTTGGAATTGATTGAATCTGCAGTTGGTGAAAATATTTTGGGACACATTGATAAAAGCGGTGCTATTATTCGCTACGATAAATCCACAAATGATTTTGTCAAAGGTCGTCCGCTGAAGGGTATATTTACTATGTTCAAGCCGGACGATGGAATTTTACATTATGAAACTAGAAAAAAGGAGGATATAGAAAATGGCGGCAGAGAATGAAAATTTAGTACCTTGCCCTTGCTGTGGTGAAGGTTTAGTTGAAGCGGGACACGAATTTGATATTTGCGAAGTTTGCGGCTGGGAAGATGATGATTATCAATTTAATCACCCGGATTATCGCGGCGGCGCAAATTCCATTTCATTGAACGAGGCGCGGGCGGCTTTTAAGTCCAAACGCAATTCTGCTTAAAATTATGGATAAAAAAACTTTACGAAAAGAAATGCGGGCGCGGCGAAAATCTTTAACCGAAATTGAACGTGAAAATTTCAGCAACGAAATTGTAAAAAAATTTTTGGCGCAGGAAATTTATCAAAGTTCAAAAATTATAATGGCTTATGTTTCAATGTCGGAGGAAGTCCAACTTCAAAAAATTTTTGTCGAAGTTTTCAACAGTAAAAAAATTTTGGCAGTACCGCTAATTGTCGGCAAGGGTGAAATGTGCGCCGTTGAAGTTCCAAATTTTGACGCGCTGGAAATTGGCGATTTTGGAATTTTGACGGTTCGCGCAGATTTACAAAAAATTATTGAGCCGGAAAAAATGAATTGCGTCATTGTACCGGGCGCAGCGTTCGATTTAAATTTTAACAGGCTGGGACTCGGCGGCGGCTACTACGATAAATTTCTACCGCGCGCAGTCAACGCCAAAAAAATTGCGCTTGCCTATGATTTTCAAATTGTCGACGACTTGCCGACAGAGCCGCACGATTTCAAAGTTGATATGATTATTACCGAAAAAAGAATTATAAAAATTTAAGCAGTAGGGATTGTCTCTACTGCTTTTTATTTTAAATATGTTGAAAAATTTTGCCCAAAAAACGCGCTAAAATTGCCTACAACGCACGTTTGACACCTTGTACGAGGTTTTATATTAAAAACTTTTTGAAGGCGGCTTAAAATCGATTTTAAAGCAATGTGGATTTTTTGAGAAAAATTACTTTCAGCCTTTATAACCTAATTCTTTAGCTTTCGCAAAATCTGCGCGAGCTTTTTCTTTGTCGCCAATAGCCTCGTAACATTTCCCGCGATAATAGTAACTTTCGCCGTCATCGGGATTAAGTTCAATAGCCTTGTTTAAATCTGCCATTGCCTCTTCATATCTTTTCCATACCGTGTAAATAATACCGCGGTTGCCGTAACCGTAGGGATTATTTGAATCAAGCTCAAGCACTTTGTTAAAATCAGCAAATGCCGCGTCATAATTTTTTATTTTAATATAACTGTAACCGCGGTTGTTATATCCCGTTGTAAAATTCGGAGCAAGTTCAATAACTTTGGTATAGTCAGCGATAGATTCATTATATTTTTTGAGCATAAAGTAAGAACTGCCGCGCATATAGTAAGCATTAGCATATTCCGGATAAAGTTCAATGGCTTTGTTGAAATTTTTAATGGAAGTCTTATATTGTTTTAAATTATAGTGAACATTACCAAGATTGAAGTAAGATTCGGGATTATCCGGAGCAAGTTGAATAACTTTTTCAAAATCAGCCTTTGCCTTTTCAAAATTCCCCATTAAAGTATAAGTATTACCGCGGTTGCTGTAAGCCGTTACATTATTGGGATTTAATTCAATAGCTTTGTTATAATCAGAAATAGCGGCGTCATATTGTTTCAAATTTTGATAAGACCAGCCGCGGTTATTGTACGCCCAATCATAGTTAGGATTAAGCTCAATAACTTTGTTGTAATCTAAAATAGCCGCGTCGTGCTGTTGCATATTCTGTAAACTCATACCCCTGTAAAAATATGCGTTTGTATAATTCGGATTAAGTTCAATAGCTTTGGAATAATCAGAAATAGCTTGTTCGTACTGTTTTAAATTAGCATATGCAAGCCCGCGGTTGTTGTAAGGAAAATATAATTCAGAATGATTAAGCTCAATAGATTTTGTGTAGTCAGAAATTGCCGTCCCGTACTGTTTTAAATCAGAGTAAGCAAGTCCGCGGTTGTTATATGCAAATGCATTATTCGGAATAATTTCAATAGTCTTATTGTAGTCAGAAATAGCTTGCTCGTACTGTTTTAAATAATAGTAAGCAAGTCCGCGGTTGTTATATGCAAATACATAATTCGGAAAAATTTCAATAGCTTTGGAATAATCAGAAATTGCTTGCTCGTACCGTTTTAAATTTTTGTAAGCATTGCCACGGTCGTAGTATGCAAATGCAAAATTCGGAATAATTTCAATAGTCTTGCTGTAGTCAGAAATTGCTTGCTCATACTGTTTTAAATTAGAGTAAGCATTGCCTCGGCTGTTGTATGCGTTTGCATAATCTGGATCAAGTTCAATAGCTTTGTTGTAATCAGCAATAGCTTGCTCGTACTGTTTTAAATAATAGTAAGCAAGTCCGCGGTTTTCGTATGTTTCTGCATCGTTCGGATTAATTTCAATAGCTTTGTTGTAGTCAGAAATTGCCGCGTCATACTGTTTTAAATTTTTGTAAGCATTGCCGCGGTTATTGTATGCATTTGCTAAATTCGAATTAAAAGCAAGTGCCTCGTTGTAAAGTTCAATCGCTTTTTCATAATTGCCTTTGTTGTAAAATTCGTTGCCTTCGTCAAGTTTTTGTCCGGCTAAAACTTGCCTGTCAGCTTGGCTGAATTCGGCGCGGATTTTATCTTTTTCGGCTTGAGTGGTTGCGCGGTTGTAACGTTCAATCAAATTATCAATTTTATTCAAGCCGTCTTTAATATCTTTTTCTGCAGATTGAAGTTGACTTACTGAACTTGCGCCGCCGTTTTCATCTTTGTTGCGTTGTTCGTTTTGGCGTTGAATGTAAGCCGTTATGCCTTCGCTGTCTATATTTGCTTGAAGGGTTGCAATGTGCTTGATGAGTGGAGAATTTCCCCACATCATATTTTCAGTTGTGTAATTCACATCGCCGACGATATTTAAAATACTGTTCGTGATAAGTGAAACTTCATTTTCGGTAATTGTGGAATTTTGCATACGATAATAACTGCTGACATAAACGCCCGCCTGTTCTTTTGCGTTCAATTCTGCGCGAAGGCGTGCATAATTTTTAGCCTGCGCGGCGGTTACCAATTCACTTTGAACACAATCGCCTTTGCCCGTGTAAGTTTTAACTTCAGCTTGTACAGTCGAAACAAAATTAAAATTTCCAACAGGCGGCGTAAAAATAAAACTTCCCGCCGCAACAGAAACCACTAACAATTTCTTCAAAATCTTTTTCATATTTATAACCTCCTAAAGATTTTAACCTTTGTAACCTAATTCTTTAGCCTTTGCAATATCTGACGCGGCTTTTTCTGTTTCGCCTAAATTTTTATAACACAAACTGCGCAAATAGTAAACCGTTGCAATATTTGGATTTATTTTCAATGCTGCGTTACAATCTTCAAACGCCTTTTGGACTTCCTTAAGCAAAAGATAATTTAAAGCGCGTTCAGCATAAGAGTAAGCATTGTTGGGATTTAATTCTATTGACTTTGTATAATCTTCTACAGCTTTTTGGCGTTCTTTTATATTACTGTAGACATAACCGCGCCCGCTGTAAAAATTGGCAGTGTTGGGAGAAAGTTTTATTGCAGTATTATAATCTGAAAGTGCGCGGTTATAATCTTCCAACTCATTGAAAACATTTCCGCGATTGCCGTAAGCAATGGCGTCTTTTGAATCAATTTGAATTGCCCGGCTAAAATCTTCTATGGCTTTTTGATATTCCTGCAAATGATAATAAACATTTCCGCGGTTGTTGTATGCCGGAGCATAAAACGGGTCCAGACTTATAGATTTACTCAAATTTTCAAGCGCGCCTTCATAATTTTGCAATTTTAAAAGGGTATTTCCAAGATTGCTGTAAAATGCTGCAGAATTTGAATCTAATTCAACCGCCTTTGCGAAAAATTCAGCGGCTTTTTCGATATTGCCTATATTGTCATAAGTTGAGGCAAGATTATTATAAGCAGTGGCACTCATTGGATTAAGTTCAATAGCTTTTTTTAAATTTTCAATAGCCTTATCGTACTGTTTTAAATTATCGTAAGTTGTACCCAAGTTACTATAAGCAGAACTGCTTTTTGGATTTATTTTGACTGCTTGTTCATGATCTTTAATCGCTTTATCAAACTGTTTTAAAGCCGCGTAAGTAACACCGCGATTATTGAAAGTTTCAGCGTACTTCGGATTCAATTTTATTGATTGATTGAAATTTTCAATCGCTTGTTGATAATCTTTTAAATCATAGTAAGCAGTTCCGCGGTTGTTGTAGAAAATTGAATTTTGGGGGTCAAGCTCGATAGCCTTGTTGTATTCGGCTATTGCTTTATCATGGTCGTTAAGCGCGTCATAAATGGAGCCGCGGTTATTGTATGCGTCAGCATAATTTGGATTAAGTTCAATAGCCTCGTTAAAAAGTTTTAAGGCGTCATAATGTTTGCCTTGATAGAAAAGTTTATTACCTTCGCGCAGTTTTTGAATTGCCAAAAATTCTTTATCGACGGCGGCAACTTTGTCTTTAATTTTATTTTTCTCTTGAGCAGAATTGGCTTTACTGTAGCTTATTCTTAAATCTTCAATTTGTTTATCATTTTCGGCGGCGGCTTTTTCAAATTCATCATTTTGAGTAACAATTTTAATTTTTTCGGCGTCATTATGTTTCAACCAATTTAAAATTCCGTCCGTGTCGATATTAGCTTGAAGTGTTGCCGTATAAATTACAATGGGCATACCGTCAACAGTATCAAGTTTTCGGTCATATTTGACTTCGCCGACAATATTTATAATGTTATTTGTAACAGCAGAAATTTCATTTTTAGTAAGGTTAAAATTTTCAGCGACGGAATATTGACTAAGATAAACGCCGGCTCTATCTTTTGCGAGTTGTTCTGCGCGAGCACGGGCGCGTTCTTTGGCAATTTCCGGATTTTCAAAATCACTCATAATGTATTTGCCGACGCCTTCATAAGTTTTAATTTCCGCCTGAACTGTTGAAACTAAATAAAAATTTTCAATAGGCAGCGTAAAAATAAAACTACCTGCCGCAACCGACGCCACCAATAATTTTTTCAAAATCTTTTTCATATTTATAACCTCCCAAAAATTTTTAATATTATAAAATACTCAAATTGATATAGCATTAAAAAATTTTATTGCCAAAAATTCCTTTCCTTGCCTTAAAATCAATAATGTAGTATATTTTAATTTACTTTATCGAAAGGGGAAAATTTTTCGTGAGAAAAGAAGTTTTTGCAAAATTGCTGGCGTGTTTGGCGGCAATTTTGGTTTTATTTGTGATTTTTGTACGCCCGCTGGCTGAATCAATTCGGCAGGGCTTAGACTTGCAAGGCGGTACACATGTTGTACTGGAGGCGGAAGATACTGACATTGCAAAAGTTGATGATGACGCAATGCAGCGCGTAGTTTCGATTATGGAAAAGCGCGTTAATGAACTCGGCTTGACTGAACCAATAGTACAGCGCGAGGGCGAACGCCGCGTAATTATTGAACTTGCCGGAATTAAAGACCCCGACGCGGCAATTCAAACTATTGGCAAAACTGCAATGCTTGAATTTAAAGACGAAGACGGCAACACGCTTTTAACCGGTACAGATTTAAAAGACGCGCAGGCGGCAATGAATCAGCAAAACAATCAGTGCGTTGTCAATCTGGAATTTTCTGACGAAGGCGCAAAAAAATTCGCCGACGCAACTTTGGCAAATGTAGGCAGACAAATTGCAATTCTTTTGGACGGCGAAGTTTTGACAGATCCTGTTGTACGTGAACCAATTTTGGGCGGTCGCGCAGAAATTAGCGGGCAACGTGATTTAGAAGAGGCGCAAAGATTGGCGGTTTTACTTCGTAGCGGCGCACTTCCCGTAAAAGTAAATATCATTGAAACGCGTACAGTTGGACCTTCACTCGGGCAAGATTCAAAAGATAAATCTGTTTTTGCGTTTGTAGTTGGAATTGCGGCAGTTTTACTTTTTATGTTACTTTTCTACCGCGCTTGCGGCTTTATCGCCGATTTTTCGTTAATGGCGTACACATTACTTTTATTGGCGATTTTAAAAGCACTTGACGCAACATTGACTTTGCCGGGCGTTGCAGGAATTATTTTATCAATAGGTATGGCGGTTGATGCAAACGTTTTAATTTTTGAACATTTCAAGGAAGAATTTCGGCTCGGCAAAAGTATTCGGCTTGCAATGGACAACGGCTTTAAGCGCGCCTTCACAACAATTCTTGACTCCAACACCACAACGATTATTGCGGCGTTTGTACTTTTTATGTTTGGAACGGGCAACATTCGCGGCTTTGCAATTACACTGGGATTGGGTGTTTTGCTGTCAATGTTTACGGCGATAACTTTAACTCAATATATGCTGAAACTTATGGTAAACGCAAAAGTTTTTGAAAATCCGAGCATTTACGGCGCAAACGGTTTTATGCTCTTCTACCCAAAAGAGGCTAAATAAATGTTTGACTTTGAAATTAAAATTTACAAAAAAATTTTTAAAATAAAAATGTTGACGGCGCAAACGGTTTTATGCTCTTTGACGGTCAATGCTCCGACTTGTCGCTTTTACAAGGAGGCTAAATAAATGTTTGACTTTGAAATTAAAATTTACAAAAAAATTTTTAAAATAAAAATGTTGACGGCGCAAACGGTTTTATGCTCTTTGACAGCAAATGCTCCGACTTGTCGCCTTTGCAAGGAGGCTAAATAAGATATGCCTAAATTTGATATTGCGGGACGCGCCAAAATTTGGTTTATGATTTCGTTGCTGATAATAATTCCCGGGTTAATTTCAATGGCAACGCGCGGCTTTAATTTTGGGATTGACTTTACCGGCGGTACGATTATAGATTTAAAATTTGAACAAGCTGTAGAAATTTCAAAAGTGCGTGACGCCCTGCGCCCGTTCGGCTTAGACAATGCAACAATTCAACTTTCCGGCGAAAGTTCGGACGTTGCCGCGTCAACAAATGTAATGATTCGCACGGTTGACATAGAAGAAAATCAGCGCAAGGAAATTATGGCGGGAATAAAATCAAGCGTCGGAAATTATGAAGTCCTGCGCGAAGAAAAAGTTGGAGCAACGATTGGCGGCGAATTGATTTTTAACGCGGTAATGGCGTTGGTAATTTCGTGGATTTTGATAATTTTGTACATTGCTTACAGATTTGAATTTAAATTCGGCGTGGCGGCGATAGTGGCGTTGATTCACGATATTTTGATAGTGCTTGCGATTTTTTCTTTCACGCAGAAACAAGTTGACTCTTCATTTGTTGCGGCACTTTTAACGATTGTAGGTTATTCGATTAACGATACGATTGTTATTTTTGACAGAATCAGAGAAAACTTGAAATTGCACTTCAGACGCGGCGGCAACGTTGCAGAAATTGTCAATCGCTCGATTTATCAAACTTTGACGCGCTCCATTTACACTGTATGTACTTGTTTGTTTACGACGCTTGCACTTTACTTTTTCGGCGGCGATACCACGAAAGATTTTGCATTTGCCTTGACGATTGGTTTTGTTTGCGGTTGTTTTTCTTCGATTTTCATTGCGGGTCCGTTGTGGCTGACGCTTAGAAATTGGAAAAAATAATTTTGAAGGAGGGATTTTTATGTTGGGTAAAAAATTTTCGCGCAGATTTTTAGCGGCGGCGTTGGCTGTTGGAGCTTTTACATTTACGCCGAATTTTTATAATTTTGATTTAATGCCGGTTGTACATGCTGAAGAAAACCAAAACACTTTAGCTGAACAAAAACTTAATGAAGGTGTGGCACTTGCCGAAAAGGGAGACCATGAAGGGGCACTAAAACTTTACAATGAAGCAATTAGACTTAATCCTGATTATTCAGATGCGTACAACAATCGCGGAATAACTTATGCCTTTTTAGGACAGTATAACAAGTCGCTTTCTGATTTAAATAAAGCTATTGAATTAAATCCCAATCGTGCGGAAATTTATGTTAATCGTGCGAGTATTTTATTTGCTTTTCAAAAAACAGGCAGTGCTTTGGATGACTGCAACAGAGCGATTGAACTGAATCCCAATTTAGCACCGGCATATTTAGGGCGCGGAATTTGTTACCTTCCTTTGTGTGAATTTGATATATTTCGAGATAAGGCACTTGCCGATTTTAATAAAGCTATTGAACTTGAACCAAATTATGCACCGGCATACCAAATGCGCGGGGAACTTTATAAATTGATGAAACAAAAAGATAAAGCTAAAGTCGATTTTGCAAAGGCAAAACAACTTGGCTATAAAAAAGGAAGTTCACAATGGATAAAACTTGGCAAATAAAAACAGAAGAAGCGGCGCAGGTAAAAAAACTTGCGGCGGCAGTCGATATTAGCGAACTTACAGCAAAAATTTTAATTCATCGCGGAATAACAAACGCGGCTGACGCAGAAAAATTTTTGAACGCAGAAACCGCGCAGGAATTTTATAACCCGCTTTTAATGGAAGGTATGGAAGACGCCGTTGACAGAATCATTATAGCGATTGAAGGCGAAGAAAAAATTTGCATTTACGGCGATTATGACGTTGACGGCATGAGCGGCGTTGCCTTTTTGACGCACGCACTTAGAAATTACGGCGCAAATGTTGAATATTACATTCCCGACCGCTCCGAAGGTTACGGTATAAACGTTAAAGCACTTGAAAAAATTATCGAAGGCGGCGCATCGCTTTTAATTTCGGTTGACTGCGGAATTTCCAACGCCAAAGAAATTTCAGCCGTTGCCGGGCAGATTGATTTTATAATTACCGACCACCACCTCCCCGCGCTTGAAAAAATTAACCCCGAAGAAGTTGTGGCAGTTATCGACCCGCACCAAGAAAATTGCAATTACCCCGACAAAAACCTTTGCGGCGCGGGTGTTGCCTTTAAAATCGCTCAAGCTCTCGCGCAGGAATTGGAAGGCGTGCCTTTTTCTGAATACACCAACGATATTGAACTTGTCGCACTTGCAACCGTTGCAGACCTTGTGCCGCTTACCGGCGAAAATCGCAAAATTGTTAAACTCGGCTTGAAAAAAATGTTCGATACAAATTGCATCGGCTTGAAAGAATTAATAAAAATTTCCGGCTATGAAGGCAAAAAAATTTCTGCGTCAAACATTGCCTTTCAAATTGCGCCGCGCCTGAATTCTGTCGGGCGTCTTAAATCTGCAAAAATCGGCGTGGAACTTTTGACTACCGACGACGAACAAAAAGCCGCCCAAATTGCCGCTGAACTTGAAACTGCCAACATTGAAAGAAAAGAAATTGAACGCCAAATTTTTGTACAGGCTGAAGAAAAACTTCAAATACTGCGCGACGAAAAAGGCGGTAACCTTTGGACGCTCGTTGTTTCAGATAAAAATTGGAACGCCGGAATTATCGGCTTGACTGCCTCAAAACTTGCAGAAAAATATTCACTGCCTACAATCATAATTTCTGTCGGCGATTTAGTTTCTCGCGGCAGTTGTCGCAGTATCCCCGCACTTCACATTAAAAATACTCTCGACACTATGGCAGATTTATTCGACAATTACGGCGGGCATTCGCAAGCCGCCGGCTTTTCAATTCCAACAAAAAAAATTCCCGAGCTTAAGAGGCGTTTCGATGAATACGTTAGAAAAAATTTGACAGATGAAGATTTTCCGCCCGTTGTTGAAATTGATGCACTTGTACACCCCGCGCAGATTAATTTAAAAACCGCTGAAGAATTTGAAAAAATTGAGCCGTGCGGAATTGGCAACCCTGAGTCTGTTTTGGCTTGCAGAAATGTACTCTGCGACGCTGTAAAAATTATCGGCGCAGATAAAAGCCACTTAAGCTTTGTTATTCGCACAGATTCTGAAGAAAATCCAAATGTTCGCGCAGTTTCATTCGGCGCGGCTAATCTTGCAAACATGGTTGAAAAATCGCCCGTCGATATTATTTTTCAGCCTTCGATTGACAGTTGGAACGGCGAAACTTTTGTAAAATGTTTTGTGAAAGATATTGCGCCAACTTGCGGCGACCAAATTATTTTGACGCGGGAATTTTTGGCTGACATTTATAAATTTCTAAAAGCTGACAGTGAAAAAATTTTCAACATTCCCGCCCTTACCGAAAAATTTAACAGTTCAAACAAAAATTTACTTTCAGTTCAAAAAATGTTCACGGCGATTAATATTTTTCTGGAATTGGGAATTTTGAAACTTAACGATAATCTAACTTTTGAATTGCCCGCCGTATCAAGGCGCAATCTGGAAAATTCGAGGACTTTCAGGCTGCATGGAAAATAAAACTTTAATCTTTTTATGTTTGATATTATTTTTTTTCTGCAACTGGCTGATACCGGTAACAGACCCTACAGAAAATTGTTACGCGCTGACGGCAAAAGAAATGTTGCAGGCAGGCGATTATTTTTCGCCGCGCATTTACGGAAATTTTTGGTACGATAAGCCGATATTTTTTTATTGGGAAATTTTATTGGCGTACAAAATTTTTGGCGTGAATGAATTTGCGCTAAGACTTTTTCCGGCGGTATTCGCAACGGCAGGAGTTTTTCTGACATATTTTTTTACAACGAAAATTTTCAATAAGCAAGTCGGATTCACGGCGGCGGTAATTTTGGCAACTTCGCCCGAATATTGGTACATTGCGCACGCCATTATTACAGATATGACGCTGTTTTGTGCAATTTCAACAACGCTGATGACTTTCTTTTTATCTTACACCGAAAAAAATCCGAAATATTTATATGTAGCATTTGCGGCGGCGGGCGTGGCAGTTTTGACAAAAGGTCCAATAGGATTTTTACTGCCGGGCTTGATAATTTTTTTATTTTTAATCAGTCAACGTGATTTAAAATATTTACTGCGCTGGGAAATTTTGAAAGGCGCGGCAATAATGCTGGCGATAATTTCGACGTGGTACTTGCCAATGTACTTGATACACGGGCAACAATTTTTGACAGATTTTATCGGCGTGCATAATTTTTTGAGAGCGACAGTTTCAGAGCATCCGCAGTACGACGTTTGGTATTATTACGCGGTAGTTTTTTTGATAGGATTTTTCCCGTGGCTTTCAGCGTTAATCAGAATAAAAAAATTGCCGCCTTTGGACACGCGCAGAAGATTTTTAATAATTTGGGCAGTGACTGTTTTTATAGTTTTTCAATCTTTTGCAACGAAATATCCGACTTACACTTTGCCGTATATGATGCCTATAGCAATTTTATTTGGGGAATATTTTGCGGAGCGGCAGAAAATTTTTAAACGAATAGCGGCGGCAATGGTAGTATTTTTCACGGCGGGAATTTTTGTGGCGTTGCCGATTTGCGAAACAAATTCTCACAGGGAAACTGCCAAAATAATTTTACCGTTGGTTGACGAAAAAACTTGCGTGGTAAGTTACGGGCAAGCGTACGCGGGCAGCTTAGTTTTTTACAGCGGCTTGACAGTTTACCGCCTTGAAGAGACAGAAAAAATTGCAAAGTTGAAACCCGCCGAAATGAAATGGACAACAACAAATGTAATGCCTTTTATGGATTTTAAAGACTTACCGGCGTCAAAAGTTATAGCCGTTGTAGAAAAAAATTTTGAGCAGAAATTTTTAGAATTGGCGAAAGGAAATTGGCAGTTGGTTGCAGAATTGCCGGAATATAAAATTTTTATAAAAAATTAAACTGAAAAACGAAAAAAAAGGCGCACAGGACGTGCGCCGCACTCCAGCGCAGGATGCGCCAAATTTTTTGAAAAAAATTGAGACGCCCGCCGCACTTCGTTTTTGCTTGGGACTTTAAGACTAAGAAAACGTGAGAAAACGCGGCTGCAACCTGCAAATTACTTTTGGCTTGACGCGAAAAACGCAGGCGGGCGGCAAAAAAAGCACTTTTTCTTTGGTACTTTCTTTTTTTGCTTTGGAAAAAAGAAAGTACATTTATAAATAAAAAAGAGGTGAGCAACTTGAATGATAAAGACAAAAAACCCGTAACAATAGAATCAATAATTGAGGCGGTAAAAAGTTATCAGCCGGACGCAGATTTTGAAATGTTGGAACGCGCTTACCTCGTGGCAAAGGAAGGACATCAAACACAAACGCGGGCAAGCGGCGAGCCATACATAAACCACCCGTTAAACGTGGCGGCAATTCTAACAGAATTACAACTTGACGATACAACAATAGCGGCGGCACTTCTTCACGACGTGGCAGAAGATACACTTTTCACGATTGAAGAAATTCAAGATATGTTTGGCGACGAAATGGCTTTACTGATTGACGGCGTAACAAAAATTGGAAAAATCCCAATAAGTTTGGTTAAGAAAAAAGATCCCGCAAAATCAAAAGTTGACGCAGAACGCGCCAAACTCAAGGAAGAACAAACGCTTGAAACATACCGCAAAATGATTATCGCAATGGCAAAAGATATTCGCGTAATTATGATAAAACTTGCCGACCGCCTCCACAATATGCGAACGCTAAAATTTATGCGTCCGGAAAAACAAAAACGTATCGCACAAGAAACTTTGGAAATTTACGCGCCGCTTGCAAATCGTTTAGGAATTTCAAGCATAAAATGGGAACTTGAAGATTTAAGTTTGCGTTACCTTGAACCGGAAGTCTATTACAATTTAGTTAAAAATGTTGTACAAAAACGCAAAGACAGACAAATTTATATCACAGAGGCAGTTAGACAAATTGAAGAAGAATTTGACGATTTAGATATTCACGCCTCAATCAGCGGGCGCGCCAAACATTTTTACAGCATTTATAAAAAAATGAAACGTGATAATAAAGATATTGGCGAAATTTACGACTTGTCAGCTATAAGAATTTTGGTTGACGACGTCAAAGAATGCTATCACGTACTAGGAATAATTCATTCACATTGGAAACCAATTCCCGGACGTTTTAAAGATTATATCGCCGTGCCGAAAAGCAACGGTTACCGCTCCCTTCATACAACCGTTATGGTTTTAGGTTATCCCATTGAAATTCAAATTCGTACCTACGCAATGCATCAAATTTCAGAATACGGCGTGGCGGCTCACTGGAAATATAAAGAGGCAGGAAAAAGCGTCAAAACAAATTCTGCAGATCAAAAAATGTCGTGGCTCCATCAAATGGTACAACTTCAACACGAAATTAAAGACCCTAAAGAATATCTTGAGGCATTGAAGATTGATATTTTCAGCGACGAAATTTTTGTATTTACGCCCGCCGGAGACTTGCTGAATTTACCGCAGGGCTCCAATCCTATCGATTTTGCTTACAGGATCCATTCACAAGTAGGACATCATTGCGTTGGCGCGAAAGTCAACGGCAAAATGGTTCCGCTCGAATACAAACTTCACACCGGCGATTATGTTGAAATTATTACAAACCGTTCAAATAACGGTCCCAGTCAAGATTGGTTGAATATCGTTGCCTCAAGCGATACACGCGCAAAAATTCGTTCGTGGTTTAAGCGTGAAAATCGTGAAGAAAATATTCAGCACGGGCAACAACTTATCAACGACGAATTAAAAAAACTCGGCTACATTCCAAAAGAATTGCTGAAAGAAAATCGCCTTGCTAAAATCGCCGAACAAATGAATATCGGTACTGAAGAAGATTTACTTGCACAGGTTGGCTACAATTCCGCACATTTAAACGGCGTCATTGCAAAACTTATCGAAATGCGCAAAAAGGAACTCGCCGAAAATACGCCGCCGGATATTTCCGAAATGCTTAAAGAAATAAAAATTCCGGCGCAAAATGTCAATGCAAAAAATGACAGCGGGATTTTGGTTGAGGGCGAAAGTGGCTTTGTTGTAAGGCTTGCGAAATGCTGTAACCCAATTCCAGGTGACGAAATTTCCGGCTACATTACACGCGGGCGCGGAGTTTCAGTTCACCGCGTAGACTGCCCAAATATTTTGAAGGGCGCGGAACTCGACAGAATGATTGAAGTCAGCTGGGCAAATTCAAAAGAAAATGTTTACGTTGTAGAAATTGAAATTGTCTGCAACGATAAAAGCGGCGCGTTGACTGAAATTTTGGCAATACCGGCAACTTTGCAGTTAAATATTCATTCAGTTCACGCCTCGCCGAATAAAAGCAATAAAACTTCAACAATACGGCTGGGAATTGAAGTTAGAAATTCTGACGACGTAAGCAGAATTATGACGCAAATGCGCCGTGTCAAAGATGTTTACAGCGTAACTCGCCCAATTACTCCTTCCGGCGATTGATAAAAAAACTACGCAGCATAAAATTTTGTGCCGCGTTTTTTTTATTTAATTTTAATGTCAAGCAAAAATTTTTTGATATAATATTTCAAAATTAAAATTGGAGGTCTTTAAGATGAAGAAAAAATTTTTAAGTATTTTGCTGGCGGGGCTTTTTTTATTTGCAAGTTTAGTTTCGGCGGCAGAAATTCAAGGCAACGGCTACATTGAAGTTACAGAAATTCAATATTATGTACAGGGAAAATCGCTAAACGAATTAAAACGAATGGCAGAAATGCGCGCCTATAGAAAACTTGCCGAAGAACTCGGCGAATTGCATATTTCCTCAACCAGCACAATGAAAGATGAAATGCTTGATGATAATGTTAAAGTTGAAGTCGAAAAAACCGTACACGGCGCAAAAATTATTTCAAATGTTCGTGACAGCGAAAATAATTTTACTGCAACCGTTCGATTAAATCTTTACGGCGGGCAAAATTCTATAGCAAATATTGTTGTTCCAAAAAATACTTCTGTTGAGCCTTTTCCGGATTTTAATCCAGTATTTTTGACAATGGACACTAATTACACCGGCTTAATAATTGATTGTGGCGGACAATTAACTGATACTGCTATGCTCCCAAAAATTGTTTCTATGAGCGGCAAAGAAATTTATTCCGTTCAATATCTTGATAGAAATATGGTTGTAAATAGAGGAATGGTAGCCTATACTGACAGCGCAAATTCCGGAATTCAACGCGCCGGTTCTAATCCATTGACAATTCAAGGAATGGTAATGGGCGGTTGTGATGTTACTGTGAGCGATGACGACGCAGAAAAAATTTTGGCGGCTAATTCTAAGTCTAATTTTTTGAAAAATTGTATGGTTGTTTTTATTAAATGAATTATTTCCTTTAAAAAAGTTTGAAGGCGGCTTGTCGTGGATATTTTCGCCCATTTTGGCGATGTTTGCATTTGTCTTAGAGTTATTTAAAATTTTCTTCTTTTAACAAGTCGGCATTTCTTTCTTTAGAAGAAAGAAACAGCAAATGCTCTTATTCATCACATTTGCAAGCAAAGAAAGAATCTTTCGCCCGCCTGTGTTTTTCGCGTTTAACTTTTCAGAAATTTAAAGTATGTACCGCGTTTTCTCACGTTACCGCAATTTGTAAGTTACAAGCAAAAACGGAGTGCGGCGGGCGTCTAACCCGCTTTCTAATCCTTCATTTGTAAACAAATTTTAGAATTATGATTAAAATTTTGCCCAAAATCCCGTGCAAAATTGTTTTGTATGGAAAAAAGTATTAAACAACAGACAAAGGCGGCTTGTCGTGGATATTTTCGCCCGTTTTGGCGATGTTTGAAAGCTATTCTTAAATTAACTGAATGAGGTGTACGCAATGAAAAAATTTTTACTAATGACATTTTTAATTTTTGCAGTAAGTTTCCAAATTTCCTATGCCAAACAAGAATTAATTGAGGCGTCGGGAAATTACATAATGGATTTAAAAGCAGATGAAACTTTTGCAACAGCAACCGCCCGCGCCCGTGAAGAGGCTAAACGCGCCGCTACTGAAAAAGCCGGCGTTTATCTTCAAGCTTATTCTAAAACCGTAAATCTTGAATTGGATTATGATGAAGTTCAAACTGTCGCCGCGTCTCTCCTTAAAATTCAAGATGAAAAAGTTGATTCAAAATCCTTAGATAACGGGTTGCTTGAAGTTATCGTGACGATTAAAGCCCTTGTCGAAGAACAAGACGAAGAAACGCTGAAAAATATTATGTCCGATGAACAAAGAATAAAGGACGCCACAGATCGCTATAAAAAATTGCAAGCCGAATATGACGAACTCAAAAATCAAATGGAGCAACTTAAACAAAATTACCGCGCCGCCGACGATTCCCAAAAAGCCGAAATAAAAAAATCTATTGCCCAAAATAACAAGTACTTTGAGGCGTTCCTTGCGCTGGAAGAAGGCAACAATGCCTATTTCAGCACAAATTATCAGCAAGCAATTTCAGATTATAGCCGTGCAATAAATATCAATCCAAATTTTGCAGAGGCTTATAACAATCGCGGCAATGCAAATGTTATGACGAAAAATTTTCAACAAGCAACACAAGATTATCAAAACGCCTTAAGACTTAACCGAGTTGACGCCCGTATTTATAACAATTTGGGTAGCGTGTATTATATGCTGAAAGATTATAATTCTGCGGTTAGAGAATACACGAATTCAATTAATTTGAATCCTAATTTTGAAACTGCGTATGTCAACCGTGCGTATGCTTATTATTATCTTGAACAGTTTCAAAATGCTTTGTCTGATTCAAAAATAGTTTTAAAGTTAAATCCTGCGAACGAGGATGCAAAAAAATTGTATAATTACCTGATTAAAAAAGTTCAATAAAATTTTTTGAGGGAGGCGGCAAGTTATGAGAAAAATTTTTGCGTCGATTTTAACTTTTGGAATTTTGATTTTTGCAACGGCGGCAAGTGCAGAAATTCAAAATTTTGTCGGCGTTGGTGAACATTATATTGAAAATGAAACTGAAACTCTCGCGCAGGCTCAAGATAAAGCTAAACTTACTGCCGAACTTGACGCACTCGAACAAGCGCAGGTAAATATTCAAATTTATTCTGAAATGCACAATTTTAATTTGACACGTGATGAAATAATTTCCATTACCGCCGGAATTTTGAATATTACTGATGTTAAATATTTGCTGAAGGAAGATTTTGACGGCTTGCTTATAATGCGCGCTGAAGTTACCGCAGAAATTGATACTGATAAAATCGCCGAATTTGTCGAACGTGAAATTAAACGCCGCGCCTAAATTAATTTTTTCTTACAAGGAATTTTTACTTTCTTTGAATTTGTAAATCCCGCTACCAAATTTACGCGGGGTATTTTTTTGCAATTCAAGAAAATCTGCGCGAAAATCTTTACCGTCAATAGCCGCCCTGTAAATTTTCGTAACAAGTCCCGTAATTTTTGGCGAATAATCCTGCGCCTCAATCCTTAAAGCCGCCGCGCCTAAAATTAATTTCTTATAAAGAATTTTTACTTTCTTTAAATTTGTAAATCCCGCTACCAAATTTACGCGGGGTATTTTTTTGCAATTCGAGAAAATCTGCGCGAAAATCTTTGCCGTCAATAGCCGCCCTGTAAATTTTCGTAACAAGCCCCGTAATTTTTGGCGAATAATCCTGCGCCTCAATCCTTAAAGCCGCCGCGCCCAAAAATTTTTCCACGTACGGCAACAAACATAAATCTTTTGCAAAGTAAATGTGATTGTAATTGAATTGGTCAACTCTGATTGAGTGAATTTCGCCCGCCGAATCTACAAGCGCAAAATGTTTATTCAAAATTTCCGGCGTTGCAAATTCGTTAAAATTCGGATAGTAAAAACTTACCAGATTATGTTCACTAACCATTGATTCTGTTGAGCCGTGAATAATAATTTCAAGCGGTAAATCAGAATTTTCAACAACGCTTTTAACCTGCGCGAAACTCATTTCAAGGGACGCGGTCGCACGTTTAACGCCCAAATTTTTCAAAAATTCGCAAGCCTCATGATTAAAAATGTTGAAAGAAAAATCAACGTAAATGGGCAAGTTGGAATTATTTTTGACAAGATTTAAACTGCCCAAATTGCTGACAAGTACGCCGTCAAAATTTATCCCGCGTTTCAAAAGTTCAGCAAGTTCATTCAAATAATTATCCCGCGTAATTCTGGGAGTATTCAAAATAACTTTCACGTTGGAATTTTTGGCAAGTTCAACCGCAGATTTTAATTCGTCAAGCGTAAAAGGTTTAAGCGGTTTAAAAATTTCGCCGCCAACATAAATTGTATTTGCGCCATTTGAAATTGCAGATTTAACCGCGTCCAAGCTTGAAACTCTAACGGTTAATTCAGGCTTAGTGTTAGATTTTTTTATTGCAGTTTCAGCTGAAAAATTTTCTGCGGTTTTTTCGTCGTCAAAATTCGGCTCCACAATTCCTTCACTGAAAAAGCGCGGCTCCCTTTTGCCACTTAAACCAATTTCAGTTTTTGTCGGCATTTGGAAGGCACAAAGTGTCGTAAATTTTCTTACGCGCTTTTCAAAAAAATCTTTCCAAATATTTTCGTCAAGGCTGTAACCTGTAGGGTCTGCAATGTAAGAATCAATGGCGCGGCGGTAAGTTTTAACAATTCTGCTGACAAATTCCGGCGGGCGCATTCTGCCTTCAATCTTGAAAGAATAAATCCCGCTTTGAATCAGCTCGGGGATATTCCTTAACATACAAATATCACCCAACGCCAATTTGTAACTTGTGTCGTCCAAAATTTCGCCGGTTGTTTCGTCAATGAATTTGTAAGCCCAGCGGCACGGCTTAAGACAACGCCCGCGGTTGCCGCTCTGTCCAAAAGTTACGCCGGAATGTATGCATTGCCCACTTTCTGCAATGCACATATCGCCGTGAATAAAATATTCTGTTTCAATTCCGGTTTTTTCGCGCAGATATTTAACTTCATTCAAACTAAGTTCACGTCCGACAACCACGCGCTTAATCCCAAATTTTTTTAAAAACTCAACAGCTGAAATGCTGTTAATGTTCATCATTACAGAGGCGTGAATCGGAATATTTAAGCCGAGTTTTTTTATCAAGTGAATAACCGCCAAATCTTGAACTATAACCGCGTCCGGTTGAATTTCGTTCAAAAAGTATAAATATTTTTCAAGCGGCGCAATTTCTTCAACGCTGATTAAATTGTTCAAAGTAATATCAAGTTTAACGCCGCGTTCGTGCGCGTAGGTTACGGCGGCTTTTAATTCGTCGTCTGAAAGATTAAAATCATTTTTGTGAACGCGCATATTAAAATGTTTGCCGCCCAAATAAACCGCGTCTGCGCCTGCGTCAATCGCCGCCTTAAAAGTTTCAAAAGTTCCTGCCGGTGCCAAAAGTTCAACTGAATCACGAGTTAAATTCATTAAAAAAATCCCCTTCATAAAATCTTCATAAAAATTATAACATTGACTGTAAACGCTTGCAATATTGCCCGCCTTGTGTTAAATTAACGTGTTACAAAAGGAGGTTTTTTTGTTGGAAAATAAAATAGCAGAATTAAAATCCGCAGCAAGCGACGCAATAAAAAAAGTTGCCAACGATTTAAAAGAGTTGGATAACATCAGAGTAAAATTTTTGGGCAAAAAGGGCGAGCTTACAAATTTACTGCGCGGAATGAGTCAACTTAGCGCAGAAGATCGCCCGCGTATCGGTAAAATTGTAAATGACGCACGCGCCGAAATTGAAAAACTTATCGCAGAAAAAAATTCTGAACTTAAAGCAAAGGCACTGCAAGATAAATTGGCGTCAGAAAAAATCGACGTAACTTTACCGGGCAGAAAAATTCAGCGCGGACACTTACACCCGCTTACCTTGACTTTAAACCGCGTCAAAGAAATTTTTATTAATATGGGTTATACAGTTGAAGAAGGTCCTGAAGTTGAAACTGATTTTTATAATTTTGAGGCGTTGAATCTTCCTAAAGACCACCCCGCGCGGGATAGTCAAGATTCATTTTATATCACTGAAGAAATTTTGTTGCGTACTCAAACTTCACCGGTACAGGCGCGCACAATGCAAAAAAATATTCCCAATGCTCCAATAAAAATGATTGCGCCCGGTAGAGTTTATCGCCGTGACGATTTTGACGCCGCGCATTCGCCAATGTTCCATCAAGTTGAAGGCTTAGTTATCGACGAAAAAATTACTTTTGGCGATTTAATAGGTACGCTTGATTTTTTTTGCAAGCAAATGTTTGGCGAAAGTACAAAAATTCGCCTGCGTCCAAGTTTCTTTCCATTCACGGAACCGTCTGCTGAAGTTGATGTAAGTTGCCCAATCTGTCACGGACACGGCAGCGGCTGTAAAGTTTGCCATGACAGCGGCTGGTTAGAAATTTTGGGTTGCGGCGAAGTTCATCCCGACGTTTTGAAAATGAGCGGCTACGATCCTTCAAAAGTCAGCGGCTTTGCATTCGGTATGGGCGTTGAAAGACTTTGTATGATTAAATATGCTATTGACGACTTGAGACTATTTTTTGAAAACGATATGCGCTTTTTGAATCAATTTTAAAATGTTTGAAGAAATTGAAGAAATTTTTGGCGGGCTTGCAGGCGCGTTAAATCCTGAAAGTGAAGAGGCTGAGGAGCACGCTTTCAGATATTATGGCTTAGTTAGAAAAATGAAAACAGACTGCAAACGAATTGCCGCCAATACAGGATTCAGAGAAAAAGATATTCAACGCGTCAAAAATCACGTTTTCTACAAAAAGCACGAACTTTACGATGGCGAATTTGATTATTTTCATCCAAGTTATCAAATGGCGCAGTCGTGGCAAAGATTAATTGACGGGCGAAATATTAAAAATTGTGATATAGTTTTATTAAATCACGAATTTTTGGAAAGTATACTTGAAGAAAATTTTAACGCCGAAGAAGCACATAAAAAGACGGAAAAAATTTATAATTATTTTGTAGCTTTAAAGGAGTTGAATTTATAATGATTGGTTGGTGCAAATTAATTGAGGAAACTCAAGAAACATTGAAAATTGCTTACAGTCTCGAAGAAGATAAATCTTGTGACGGTCTTTTGCTTTACAATAAATCTACAAAAAAAATCGAAGTTCAAAAAAAACCGGCAAATAAAGATTGGATGACATCATTTTTTATTTGCCCATTGCGTAGCAGAATGCGTGAAGGTTTAACGCTTGATAAACTTACTATGATTATGACTGGCTGAAATTTTTTATTGGAGGGATTTTAATTGCAAGTTTCTACAAATTGGTTGAAAGATTTTTTTAAAATAGATTGTACAACTGAAGAATTGGCAGAAAAATTTACAATGAGCGGCAACCCCGTTGAAAATATCGTCAAGGCGGGCGCGGGACTTGAAAAAGTTATTACCGGCAAAGTTGAAAAAATTGAGCGTCATCCCGACTCCGACCATATGTTTGTTTGTATGGTAAATGTTGGCGCGGCTGAACTTTTGCAGATTGTAACGGGCGCGCAAAATGTCAAACAAAATGATATTGTACCTGTTGCATTGGTTGGAGCTAATTTACCCTGTGGCAAGAAAATTTCTAAAGGCAAATTGCGCGGCGTTGTTTCAAACGGTATGCTTTGCAGTCCTGACGAATTGAAAATTGAAGGCGATTCCAGCGGGATTTTAATTTTGCCGAATGATACGCCCGTTGGTATTCCTGTCGCGCAGGTTTTGGGCTTAGACGACGATATTTTGGAATTTGAATTGACTGCAAATCGCGGCGATTGTTTCAGCGTTTTTGGCTTAGTTCGTGAGGCGGGCGTGCTTTTAAATCAGACGCCGAAATTTCCGGAAATTAAAATTACTGAAGACGCGGGCAAAAATTCAGCTGATTTAATCGAAATAAAAATTGACGCGCCGGATTTATGCAGCAGGTTTTCTGCGCGAGTTTTGACTGACGTTAAGCTTGGACCTTCGCCGGAATGGATGCAAAAACGTTTGGAAGGCGCGGGCATTAGGGCTATAAATAATGTTGTTGACGTTACAAATTTTGTAATGGTTGAATTGGGACAACCAATGCACGCCTATGATTATGAAGAAATTAAGGGCAAAGTTTTAAATGCACGTCGCGCAGTTGCAGGCGAACAACTTCATACTTTGGACGATTCAAACAGGCTTGCAAAGGGCGGCGAACTTGTCATTGCGGACGCCGAAAAAGCCGCGGGGCTTGCAGGCGTTATGGGCGGCTTTGAAACTGAAATTACAGAAAAAACTAAAACGGTTGTACTTGAGGCGGCTAGCTTTAATTCTGCGTCAATTCGTCGTACAAGCCGCGCAGTCGGTTTACATTCTGAGGCAAGCGGCAGATTTGAACGCGGAATAAATGAAAAGGCAACTGTTACCGCACTTGACAGAGCCGCGCAACTTTTGCAGGAAATGGGCGCGTGCAAAGTTTGTACCGGCGTTGTTGACGTTTACCCCGCACCAAAATCTGAAGTCAAAGTTCAATTCACTTGCAAACAAATTAATGACAGGCTCGGCACTTCCTACACTGAAAAAGAAATTCTTGACGTGTTAGAATCGCTCGGCTTTAAAATTTCCGGCATCGGCGTGGAATTTGACGGCGATAAAGTTTTTGGCAGAATTTCCAACGCTGCTAAACATTTGGGCGCGGCGGCAAGGGAAATTACTCAAAATTCTGAAGTTGATGATTTTATTCAAAATATCGGAAAAACCGTTGGCGAATTGATGAAACGCAGCGGTTCAGAATCTTTCGCAACTTATGAGGCGATTGTACCGGATTGGCGAAATGACGTTACATTGATGGAAGATTTATCAGAGGAAGTCGCCAGAATTTACGGCTATGATAAAATTCCCGCAACTTTGCCAAAAGGCAGTCAACAGGGCGGGCAGTCTAAATTTCAAAATTTCACTGATTCAATCAAAAATATTTTGTCAAGTTTGGGAATGTACGAGGAAATTTCTTTTGCCTTCACTAATCCCGATATGTTTGACAAGTTGCAAATTCCTGCAGACAGTGAACTTCGTCGCGCAGTTCCAATTAAAAATCCTTTGACTGATGAATATCCTTTGCTTAGGACGACGCTTTTAAGTTCGATTCTTGAAAACGCCGCAAGGAATTTCAGCCGCAAAAATGAAGACGTGCGCCTTTTTGAAATTGCGCCGGTATTCATTCCAAAAAATTTACCAATTACCGAACAACCGTTTGAAATTCAAAAACTTGTCGGCTTGATAATGGGACGCCGCGAGCCGAAAGGCTGGACTCAAAATAACGCCGAAGTTGATTTTTACGATATTAAAGGAATTGTCGAGGAACTTTTTGCAGGGCTGTCAATTTCAAATTATACTGTTGAGGCGGGCGAACATTACGCACTTCACCCCGGCAAAACTGCAATTTTCAAAAAAGGGCGTGAAATTTTGGCAACTGTCGGCGAAGTTCATCCTGCGGTTGCTGAATCGCTCGGCATTACAAAAAAAATTTTTGTCTTTGAATGTGACGTTGAAACTTTAATGAAATGTGCCGCCAAAAAATTTACCTTTGAAAATCTGCCGAAATATCCTGCGATTAGCCGCGACCTTGCAATTTTGGTAAATCTTGACGTTGCCGCGGGCGAAATTGAAAAAGTTATTGCAAAATCTGCCGGAAAATTTTTCAAGGGCGTTACACTTTTTGACGTGTACACGGGCGAAAGAATCGCCGCCGATAAAAAAAGTTTGGCGTTTAATATAAAATTCCAGTCAAACGAACGCACGCTTACTGATTCTGAGGCTGATGAATCTTTCAAAAATATTTTGGCGGCAGTCGAAAAAACTTTTGAGGCAAAGTTGAGGTGATTTAATTTGCCTGAAGAAAAAACAGCCAGCGAAATGAAACGTGTATCAGTTGAAATTTTCGGCGACGTTTACCACTTAAAAACAGATGATCCTGAAGGCTTAGAAAAAATTGTACAAATGGTCAACTTCCATATGAAGTCAATCGCACAAAATACGCGCACTTTTGCGGGAAGTCGAATTGCAGTTATGGCGGCGTTGCAGATCGCTCAAGATTATATGCAACTCAAAAAAGACTACGACGAACTTTTAGCACTTTTGAACGAAAATAAATAAGGGCTAAGGGCTAAGGATTAGGGATTTTTCCTTAGCTCTTTTTTATTAAAAAGGAAGTTGGAATTTGAAAAGTTATAAAATTGAAGGCGTCATTTTACGCACGACAGATTTTGGCGATTCTAACCGCGTGGTAACTATTTTTACGCGGGATTTAGGAAAAATTGAAGTCAATGCTTACGGTTGCCGCCGCGCTAAAAATCCACTTTCCGGCGCGTTGCAAATGTTTAATTTAATTTCAGCTGAAATAAATCACGGCGCAAAACTTGACAATATCAAAGAGGCTGACATTATAAAATTTTATCCCAATTTGACGGCTGACATTGAAAAATTGGCTTACGCCTCGCTTTTTTTTGAAATTGTAAATCGAATGACACTGCCGAAATTTCCTGAAGTTGGAATTTATGATTTAATTTTAAAAATTTTGCCCGCGTTGAATTACAGGAACTCAAAAATTGCCGCGCTTATTGGAATTTTTCAATTTATGGAATTTAGCGGCGTGCAACTGAATTATTTTCACTGCGTACATTGCGGCGCAGAAATTGAAAATGACGCGGCGTTCAGTTTGTCGGATGGCGGCGCAGTTTGTCAAAATTGCATTGACGCGGCGAGCGATATTTTAAATTATTCAAACAATCTGCGCGAAACTTTTTACAAAATTTTAAATTTCGATTGGCAACAACATTTGAATTTTAATTTGAAAGAAATTGACGCGGCAGAAAAAATTATCCTGCGGTACGTTCAATCGATTATCGGCAAAGAATTAAACGCCGTAAAATTTATCCGGCAACTTGAAACCTTATAAAAAAATTAAGGAAGTGTAAAGCGCACTTCCTTTTTTGTTGCCTAAATGTTTTCAGTTATCCGGAAAAATTGCGAATGACTTTTTACAAAATTTTAAAATTCGATTGGCAACAACATTTGAATTTTAATTTGAAAGAAATTGACGCGGCAGAAAAAATTATCCTGCGGTATGTTCAATCGATTATCGGCAAAGAATTAAACGCCGTGAAATTCATTCGGCAACTTGAAAATCTGTAAAAAAATTAAGGAAGTGTAAAGCGCACTTCCTTTTTTGTTACCTAAAAAAGTTTTGACGGCTTACTCAAGCGGTGGTATAATTGACTTGGTTAAAAATCAAAAAACCGGAGTAAACCGTTGCTTGCATTATAACTTACTCCGGCGAAAATTTCAAGGGAGGTTTTTAAAATGACTAAAATTGAAAGAATGCATGAAGAAAGGATTAACGCCCTAGACAGGCGCGTGGACGTTTTGTCTGTAAAAGTTGATGCGCTTAGTTCCAAAATTGATAACTTCATTACAGAATCAAGGCGCACGGCTGACAGACAAGACGCAAGAATGCAACAATTAGAGCAACGTTGGGACAACACTTTAAAACATATTCAAAATTTAACTATTGTTTCGATAGTTGGAATTGTAACTATTGCCATTGCAACTATTGCGTTCGTTGTTACAAGATAAATTTGTTTAGGATAAAAAAATTAGGGAAGTAACAAAAATTACTTCCCTTTTTATTTTGGAAAAATTTTTAACCTTTCATCCACGGCGGCAAATCAATTAAGCCATCCTTATCTTGTTTCAAATTTTTAGGTTCTTGAGGTGTAGGCGTTTGTTGTTGCGGTTGTTGTTGCGGTTGAATTGGCGGATTATTTTGTATGGGAGGTTGCATATTTTGGAAATTATTATTTCTTGAAGGGTTAAAACCCGGAAAAGGTGTAATGATAGGTTGTCCCATTGGCGGTTGTGTAGTTTTACCGATAGGTTGCGAAGAAAGAATTGGAACAGATTCACCGGCAAAGCGCGTTGCAATAATTGTAACTCTTACAGTATCGCCCAATGTTTCGTCAATCGACATACCCCACATAATTTCAGCCTCAGAATCCGCCGCCTCTTGAATTGTGGTTGACGCCTCATTAACTTCAAACATTGTAAGCCCTTCATTAGAGCCCATAATATTGATTAAGACACTGCGTGCGCCCTGTATGCTGGTTTCCAATAATGGAGAGTCAATCGCTGCCTTAGCGGCGTTTACAGGGGCTTTTTCGCCGGACGCCTCGCCAATACCGATAAGCGCGGAGCCGGAATCTTGCATAATCGTTTTAACGTCAGCAAAATCCAAATTGACAATACCGGGCATTGTGATTAAGTACGAAATACCTTGAACACTTTGGCGCAAAACGTCGTCGGCAATACGAAAAGCCTCAGTTACAGGCATTTTTTTATCAACAACCTGCAAAAGTTTATCATTAGGAATTGTAATTATTGTATCGACACTGCGGCGCAAATTTTCAATTCCCATATCAGCATTTCTTTTCCGGCGCGGACCTTCAAAAGTAAATGGACGAGTAACAACGCCGACAGTCAACGCGCCAATTTCCCGTGCACACGCCGCAATTACCGGCGCGGCTCCTGTACCTGTGCCGCCGCCCATTCCCGCCGTTATAAAAACCATATCCGAGCCGTCAAGGGATTTTTTTATTTCTTCAATACTTTCTTGAGCGGCTTGTTCGCCTTTTTCGGGGCGTGCGCCTGCGCCGAGTCCGCGTGTTACTTTTTCGCCAATTCGGATTCTGCGCGGGGCTTGTGAAGTCAAAAGGGCTTGTGCGTCAGTATTTACAGCTATAAATTCCACGCCTTCCAGTCCAAGTGAAATCATTCGATTAACAGCATTACTTCCGCCGCCGCCCACGCCAATTACTTTGATTTTGGCAACTGCATTTAAACTGGTATCTTCAATTTCAAACACATTTTTTTCCTCCATATCTCAAAATTTATCTGACACTTTCTTCATTCTTAAAATTGCGATTTATTTTACTATAAAATTTTCATTTATGCTACATTAATTAAAAAAAATATTCAAGTGCTATATTTTTTTTCAGCAAAAATCAGCAGGGCGATATAGTATAATTTCAAGCCAAAAAATTTTCCCAACAAAATTAAAATTAATGCAAAAATTACATTCGTGAAAAAGCCGCTGATTAAAATATTCAAGTGCTATATTTTTTCAGCAAAAATCCTTTTATCACTGAAATATTTTTAAAGATTCTCAAGCCGAAAATCAGCAGGGCGATATAGTACAGTTACAAGCCAAAAAATTTTTCCAACAAAATTAAAATGAGTGCAAAAATTACATTCGTGAAAAATCCGCTGATTAAAATATTCAAGTACTATATTTTTTCAGCAAAAATCCTTTTATCACTGAAATATTTTTAAAAATTCTCAAGCCGAAAATCAGCAGGGCGATATAGTATAGTTTCAAGCCAAAAAATTTTCCCAACAAAATTAAAATGAGTACAAAAATTACATTCGTGAAAAATCCGCTGATTAAAATTTTATCGCTGAAATTTAAATTAATTTTTGCCGAAAAGCCGCCGCAAATTGAATCCAACGCCGCAAGCATTATTACTGCAAAAATTTCTTCATTCACGGGAACTTGAAAGGCATATCCTAAAAAAATCCCTATGATTAATCCTATTAAAGCCTTCATAAATTTTTTTCCTCAACAACACGTGCGAAAACGTGGCGGAAATTTCCACTGTACGGCGGAATGTAAACATTTTCCACGCTTTTAACGTCAATTTGAATTCCCCAAACTTTTAAAGCATCTTCGACGCCGCCGCGCATTTTGATTGAATTTGCAAGGGAGTTTTTATCGCCTATAGCAATAATTTCAAAGGGCGGCGCGGAGCGCACATTATTTACTGAAAGAGTTGGTCCCGCACAACGAATTTCACTTGTTGCGATTAATCTTTGTCCGTTGATTGAAATTGCCTCTGCTCCGGCGGCGCGCAATTCGTTTATAATTCGTAAAATATCTTCGTCGTGAATCACGTACAAATTTGGATTTTCGCCTATTCGCGCAGAAATATTGCTGTCGTCCATTCGCACAATTACGCCACTGCCTTCAAGCGCGGTTAAGCCGGCTTTTACCCTTAAATCTTCCATTGTTACAAGTTCTTCCGGCGAAATATCAAATTCTTCCTGCAGCATTAAAAATTTTTTCTTAAATTCGTCGCGTTCACTTTTTATTTTCAAAATTTCTGTAGAAAGTTCCTCAATTTTTTGATTTGGCGGTACAGTTTCAATTTCTTCTTCTTGGCGAAATTCGGTTGAAAGGATAAAGCCGACAATCACGCAAATGAAAGTTATCGACCAGCCCTCGCCTAAAATTTGGCGAATTTTTTCCATAGAAAAAAGCTCCCTTCAGTGAAAGGATTTTTCAAAATTCCTTAGCCCTTAATCCTTAAAATTACTGTGCAAGTTTTATAAAGGGCGCAGTATAATTAAAATCTACATATTCGACTTCGTGCGGATTAGCATCAAGATCCCTTAAAAAATCGTCTACAAGGTGCGCCTTTTCGTCCATGCGTTCAAGTTTGCCGATACGAATTTGCACGGCTCTTTCTGTGTCGGTGTAAGCAACGATATAATCTGCCGCAACAATCGCCACTTCAGAAATTTTATTTAAGGATTCGGCGTTGAGTTTTTGCAGAAATTCCAAAATTTTTTTCACAATGTCATCATCAATATCATCGCCAATATATTTATCTTGAACTTGAGAGCCGGTTATCATTGGAATTTTCATTTCGCGCAGATTTTTATAGCTGTCAATAATTTTGCCGTTTTTGTCTAAATCAAGGTAGCCGTAATCGCAAATAATCGTGGCAAGCGGTTTTCTTTCTTTGAGAGTAACTTCAAGCGTGTTTGGGACAATTCGGCGGACGGTTACACTTTCAATTCTTAAATCGTTTGAAAGGCGCGTTGTAACTTTGTCTGTTTCCAATTCAAAAATTGGCTCGCCAATGTAAATATCGCCAACTTTTAAAATATCTTCGACGGTTAATCTTTCTGCGCCGATAAGTTTAACATTTTTCAGCGTAAAAAATGGAACGTAAACGAAAAAGCCAATAATTGCGCCGCAAATCAGCAAAAAAATTATTCCCTTAAAAAGTCGCCGCCCACTTCGTCGAACTCGTTTAATCTTTGCCAAATTTTTTTACTCCTTAGAATTTTTTTACAGCATTTCTTTCTTTTGGCGCAAAAGAAATAAAAATACCAAAGAAAGAAAACATTCGCCCGCTTGCATAACAAAAAACGGAGTGCGGCGGGCGTCTCATTTTTTAACACATTATTTACGCCTTTTTATTAAAAATCGATTTTAAGGCAGGTAATTTTTAATTTTGATATAAGGGTATCGTAAAAGTTGCCGAAGGAGGCTTGTCGGGCTTATCAGCGCGCTTTATGGGCTGAATTTTTAACAATATCTTAAAAATCGGCAAGCGTTAAAATTTTTTCGCAGAGTTCAGGAAATTCAATACCGGCAGCGCGGGCGGCATCAGGTACAAGTGAAGTTTCAGTCATACCCGGTACAGAATTTACTTCAATGGCGTAAGGGATATTTTCTTCAGAAAGCATAACGTCAACGCGAGCAACTCCCGCACACTTGCAAATTTTGAACGCACTTACAGCTAACGCTTGCACTTTTTCGGTTAATTCGGCTGAAATTTCGGCGGGACAAATGTGCGTTGACGCGCCTTTTTTGTATTTCGTTTCGTAGTCGTAGCGACCGGTTGTTGTTGTAATTTCGATAACCGGCAACGCCTGCGCATTATCTTCAGTGCCGAAAACTGCGACGGTTAATTCACGCCCTTTGATAAATTCCTCAACCAAAATTTCATCGCCGTACTTGAAAGAATTTTCAATCGCAGGGGAAATATCCGCCGCCTTTTCTACAATTTCAACGCCGATACTGGAGCCTTGATTGGCGGCTTTAATTACAACCGGCAAGCCAAATTCATTTAAAACTTTTTCTGCTAAATTTTCATCTTTATCAGCAATTCGATAAACTTCAAATTTCGGCGTGTTAATATTTGCAAAGGCGAACATTCTTTTTGTAGCAACCTTGTCCATAGTCGTAGCCGACGCCAAAACGCCCGAGCCGGTGTATTTAATTCCCAACATATCTAAAGTACCTTGAAGTTGTCCGTCTTCGCCGTAAAGCCCGTGAACCGCGTTAAAAACAATTCCGCAATTTGAATTTAAAATATCTGCGGCAAAAGTTTTTGGGTTAAGTTCCATTGTTTCAACATTGTAATTTTTAGATTTTAAGGCGTTGAAAATTGCCGTACCTGTTCTGCGCGAAACTTCAGCCTCTGTTGAAGTACCGCCCATAACTACAACAATTTTACTGCGTTGACGTTGTTTTTTCAAAAGTTCAATCAATTCTTCGCCGGTTTTATAAATATCGCCCGCGCCCATTGTAATAACTAAATCGCCGGTTATAACATTGTCAAGCAAATATTCAGCAATTTTTTCACGTTCCGGAATGTAGGAAATTGCCTTGTTGGTTGCCAAAACTTCCTTCAAAATGGATTCGCCGTCAATTCCTTCAATTTTTTCTTCGCCGGCAGAATAAATATCTGTCAACACCAATAAATCAGCGTCGATAAAAGCCGTGCCAAATTCTTTGAGCAAAAGTTTTGTGCGTGTGTATCTGTGCGGCTGAAAAACGCAAATGACGCGGCGGGGATTAGTTTCACGCGCCGCCTTCAAAGTTGCCACAATTTCCGTCGGGTGGTGTGCGTAGTCGTCAACAATCCAAATACTTTTGACATTGCCTTTAGTTTGAAAACGACGTTTTGCGCCGTGAAATTTGCTTAAGGCGTCAACAATTTTTGAAAATTCAATTCCAACTTCAGAGGCAGTGGCGATTGTTGCAAGCGCGTTTGAAACATTGTGCCGCCCGTGAATTGCAAGTTTGACTCTGCCCAAAAGTTTTTCGCCCTTGAAAACGTCAAAAGATACACCGTCAATTCCGGCGTAAATATTTTTAGCCGTAAAATCTGCAGGATTATCAAGGGCGTATGAAACAACTTTTTTCTTAATTTCGCTGCCAATTTCGCGCAGGGGCTCACTGTCAAAACATAAAACTGCAACGCCGCCTTCAGTTACATTTTCCAAAAAAATTTTGAACGCCGCACGAATTTTTTCAACCGTGCCGTAATGGTCAAGGTGGTCATCCTCAACATTCGTAACAACTGCAATAGCCGGTTTTAATTTTATGAAGGAGCCGTCGCTCTCATCCGCCTCTGAAACAAGATAATCGCCCGCGCCCAAAATTGCGCTTGTTCCTAAATCTGAACTTTCGCCGCCAATAACTATCGAAGGATCAACGCCCGCTCTGTGCAGTACAAATCCTATCATTGAAGTTGTAGTAGTTTTGCCGTGCGAGCCTGCAACCGCTATACCTTTTTTAGAATTTACCAGCATTGCGTTAATATCTGAACGGTGAAGTTTTGGAATTTTGAGTTCAGCCGCTTTTACAAGTTCGGGATTTTCCGGCGGAATTGCCGAAGAATAAACTATTGCATCAATATCATTTGAAATATTATTGGCGTCGTGTCCTACAAAAACTTTTGCGCCAATATTTTTAAGCATTTCTACTGTTGCTGAATCTGCACAGTCCGAGCCGCTTATTTCGTAACCTGATTCAATTAAAATTTTGGCAAGCGCACTCATTCCCGCGCCGCCTATTCCTACAAAGTGAAATTTTTTTAAATTTAGCATATCGCTGAATCTCAAAATTTTTTCCTCCCAAAGTTTTTTTTATAAAAATTTTTTTTGAAAACACGGGTTTTCTTCCTTGAAATTCTTTAGAAATTTTTTTAACAAGTCGGCATTTCTTTCTTTAGAAGAAAGAAACGCCTAGCAAAGAAAGAATCCCTCGCCGTCAGGTTTTTCGCGTTAAAATATTCCTAGACTTAGAGCTAGAGCCGCGTTTAATTCCTTTGGCAGTGGCTTAAAGAAAGAGGCAAAAACTAAGACGGCGTTGGGCGTTAAAACTTTCACTAAAAAAAAATTTACTAAAGGTTTTTGTAACTTTTACGCCTTAACACCTAATCCTTAAATATATTTTTTCAGAAAATCTAAAATAACTCTAAAAATTTCTTCCTGCGCCCAATAATCGTCCGAGTGATTAGCATTCGGTACAATGTATCTTTCAGCCTCAACGCCAACATTTCTCAACACTTGAAAAATTAAATCTGTTTGCGCCGGCGAAACAATGTTATCTGCCGTGCCGTGCATTAAAAGCATTGGCGCAGAATTTTTTGTAATGTAATTTATTGGATTAGCCCGCGCCGCCATTTCAGGATTTTCCAAAATTCCGCCGCCCGTCCCCGTAAAAACCGGAATGCCATTTACAAAAATTGACGCCATTGCACCGGGCATATTATACGCCGCTTGAATATTTTCCGGAAAATTTTCGGCTATTCGCGCAAGGTCTGAAATTCCGTACAAGTCAACCGCCGCCAAAATTTTGCTGGAATAATTTAAATTTGCGCCAACGTTGAAAATTTTATCGCCGTTTGTAACAGCCGCAAACGCCGTAAGATAACCGCCCGCGCTGTCTCCAATTACAAAAACTTTTTCGGCGTCAACGTTGAAATTCTGTGCGCTTGCTTTTAAAAATCTTATCGCAGATTTTACATCTTCAATCGGCGCAGGAAATTTGCTGTTGGGCGCAGTGCGATAATTTATACTTCCAACTACAAAATTATTTTCAGCTAAAAACATTCTAAGTTGAGGCATACGCGCACGATTCGCCGAAATAAAACTGCCGCCTGTTACAAAAATTACTGCCGGTAATTTTTTATTTACAGCGGGAATTAATAAATCCATTTGCAAAGGTTGTACCGGTTTTTCAAAAGTCGATACCTGCGAATAAACCACGTCCGGTATATAATGAATTTTCGCCCGTTTCAATTCGACGTTCAAAACTTTACTTTCAAAGTACACTGGCAACGCTCCTTTTTCAAATTTTTATAATCAAGTAGTTTAAATTCATTACGTTTACATATTGAATTTTCTTTGCCATTTTTGCAACAAGTCTAATTCCAATGTGCGCCGTTACATCTTCGGAATTGTAAATTTCCTGCCACTTTTTGGGATTAAACGGGCGGCAGTCGTCACGAATTCTCAAAGTTATTTCTTCGCCTTTAATCAGCACGCGAATATCAATAGAATGTTTCTTGCCGTCGTTAAAGCCGTGCTACAAAATATTATACACCAATTCTTCAACGCAAATTGACGCATACATAGTTTTTTTTCGGCTGATATTGTGCTTTTCCAAAAAAACTTCCACAACTTCAGAAATACTTAAATCGTCGTCTCTGACATTAACTTGCATATTCATTTGAGGATTATTCGGAGAATCAAAATCTTTTGGCAAAAGTAACATATCTTCCAAATTGAAAGTAATTTTTTTGCAATAGCACCAAATTCCGACAAATACCGCAATTAAAAAACAAATATTATTCAATAAAAATGTAGCCCAAACTCCCGTCATTCCAAAATACGGCGTTAAAATTAATGCAAGCGGCACAATGAACAAAATATTGTTTGTAACTGACATAATGCTTACAAGTTTAAATCTGCCGCAAGCTTGATAGAAATATTGCAGAATCGAAGTTACAGGCATAACAATCATACAAAACGCCAAAAAATGAAGACCTTCATCAACCATATCAAACACTTGTGCATCATTAACGCCTGTGAAAACTCCGGCAATAACCGGCGCGGCAAGCGTTAAAATAATCAAAAGTGGAATTGAAACTAACGCCGCATAACGCAATTAAACGGTTATCAAGCGAAAAATAGATTTTTTGTCTTCTTCACCGATAAGTATACCTGCAATCATTTGAGTTGTTGAAGATACGGATTTTGGTATTGATTCAACAAATTGAAAAACATTATTCCAAATTGCCAACGCCGCAACTCCCGCCGCGCCGCCTGCCCCCAAAACGACGTAATTTAAAAATCCACTCTGCAACATTGACGCGCCGCGCCCGAGTGCTATTGGTGCGCCATTTAAAATCATTTTGCTTAAATCTGAAATTTTAATATTTGCAAACGAAAATTTAAATGTTGCATTGGGGTTGCGGAAATGCAAAAGTAAAACTGCCAACGCCAAAAAATATGCTGCGGTTGTTGCCATTCCAATTTCCCACATTCCGCCGCCAAAATAAAAAATAGCAATTAAATCGCCTATTACATTTGAGACGCTTAAAACGGTAACTGCTTTAACAGATCTTCCTCTGTCGCTGTCAAGTTGCATTATTGGCGTTAAAATTGTAACTGCCGCAATGGCAGGAAGTCCCAATGAAGAAGATTGAATATAATCTATAGTTTCTTTGCGAACTACGCCCAAACTTTTATCTGCGCCGAGCATATCTGCAACTTGTTCAGGGAATATAAAGGAAATTAACGTAAGACAGGACAATAACCCTACAGTTATACTTATGGCAAGTGAAAAGCTGCCTATTGCCTCATCAAGTTTGCCTTTACCCAATTTTTGACTGATGGAAATTTGCATCCCCAAAGTTAAAACACTTTGTACTAACATTATCAATTTCTGTAAAGGCAGGGTAAAACCGAACGCCGCCATTGCGTCCGCACCCCAATTTTTCCCAATAATTACCCCGTCGATAAAATTTCCAATAGTCGTTGCCATCATCGACATCAAAAAAACTATAAAAGTACTTTTGTATACATCTTCGATAATATTTTTTTTAATATCCATAGTTAATTGGACTTCTCATTTAACAAATTTTTATAATCAAGTAATTTAAATTCATCACGTTGACATATTTAATTTCTTTTGCCATTTTTGCAACAAGCCTTATTCCAATGTGTTTTGTTACATCTTCGTCATTGTAAATTTCCTGCCACTTTTTGGGATTAAACGGGCGGCAGTCGTCACGAATTCTCAAAGTTATTTCTTCGCCTTTTATCAGCACGCGAATATCAATAGAATGTTTTTTGCCGTCGTTAAAGCCGTGCTCCAAAATATTATACACAATTTCTTCAACGCAAATTGACGCGTAATTAGTTTTTTTCCGGTCGATATTGTGCTTTTCCAAAAAAACTTCCACAACTTCAGAAATACTTAAATCATCGTCTCTGAAATTAACTTGCATATTCATTTGAGGATTATCGGGCGAGCCGAAATCTTTTGGCAAAATTAACATATCTTCAGGATTGAAAGTAATTTTTTTGTAATGATACCAGACGCCAAAAATTATCGCCAATAAAAATGCAAATTTGCTCAAGAAAACTCCTGCCCAAATTCCCTCCATTTCAAAAAACGGCGTCAAAATTAAAACAAACGGTACAACAAAAAGTACATTGTTTGCAAACGCCATAATGTTTACAAGTTTAAACCTGCCGCAAGCTTGATAAAAATAATGCAACATTTCACTTAACGACATAAAAGTTAAACTGAATGCAATCCATTTTACACTGTCTGCAACCATTTCAAAAACTGCCGGATTTTCATCTGAAGTATAAATACCGGCAATTAGCGGCGCGGCTAAAATTAAAATTCCCGCTGTTGTCAAAGAAATTTTCAGCGAATATTTTACTGCAACTTTAGTAAGCCGTGAAATAGATTTTTTATCCTCTTCGCCAAATAAAATCCCGGCAATCATTTGAATTGCTGCAGCCTGCGCCTTCGGAAAAGTTTCAATCATTGAAAAAATATTGTTAAAAATTGCAACCGCCGCAACGCCCGCGCCGCCGCCAACACTTAAGGCAATGTGATTTAAAAAGCCGCTCTGCAACATTGACGCGCCGCGCCCAAGTGCACTGGGGGAGCCGATTAAAAGCATATCCTTCAGATTTGAAATTTTTATATTCGCAGGATTAAATTTAAAATTTGCGGTCGGCTTGAAAAAGTGCAGAATCAAAAATCCCGCTGATAAGTAATAACTTACAGTCGTTGCAATTCCAATTCCCCACATTGTACCGCCAAAATAAGTAACACATATCAAGTCGCCCAAAACATTTGCCGCGCTTAAAATTGTAACGGCAGTAACTGCTCTTGGTCTGTCGCCGTCCAGTTGCATTATCGGGCTTAAAAGTGCAACCGTCGCAACCGCAGGAAGTCCCAACGAAAAAGCTTGAAAATAATCAATCGCCTCTGCGCGAATAACGCCCAAATTTTCCTTCGCACCGAGTATATCTGCAATTTGCGCCGGAAAAATAAAAGTTACGGTAATGAAAAAAACTGCCAGCGAAAGTGCAACACTCAACGCAAGCGAAAAAATCCCGTTAGCCTCATCTAATTTGCCTTTGCCCAAATTTTGACTGCAGAGAATTTGCATACCGAGTGCAAGGATATTTGGAAAAATCGCAGTGAATTTTTGATAGGGCGAAGTAAAACCGAACGCCGCCATTGAATTTGTACCGAGCATATTTCCAATAATTATACCGTCAATAACATTTCCAATAGCCGTTGCCAGCATTGACATTAGAAAGACTATGAATGTACTTTTGTACAAGTCTTCGATAATATTTTTTTTGTTATCCATAAGTTACCTCGATGCCCTGTAAATTAAAAGTGAACCAAAAATTAAACCGACAATATTTGGAATCCAAACAGCAAAAAACGGCTCAAAAATTCCGCCGCGTGCAAGTGCGTTTGAAAGTGTCATTATCGAATAATAAATAAAAATTATAACTACGCTAAGCGCAAATCCCATTGAAGAAGTATTTCTGGTTGGTTGCAGACCGAGCGGCACGCCGATTAACGCAAAAATCAAACTTGCCATTGGTACGGTAATTCTTTGATAAAGTTCAGTTTCAAGTTTTGCAGTGTCGGCAAATTGCGTTTTCATAATTTCAATTTGCGCTTTTAATTCTTTCATTGTCAATTCTTCCGGGCGTTTTTGTTCACGGACAATTTGGCGCGGGCTTGCTTTTACCGGCAAAGATTGAGTTTCAAAACGCATTGTGCGCGTACGTTCATTATCCGAAATATCATAAATAATTCCCTCGTGCATAATCCAAACATCATTTTTCCATTCGGCGTAAGAGGCGTTTTCAACGTGCGTTAATTTGCCTTCGTCGTTAAATTCTTGCATTGTGACGCCCTGCAGTGTTTCATCGCCTGCGCGATATTCTCTGGCGTAAACAAGGCGTTGCAGTACGTCATTTTGAATTTCTTTGACAATGATATGATCTTGAGATTTTAATTCGGTGTTGCCTTGAATTTCATAATAAACGACGTTGTTATAAGCGGTATTTGCCCACGGTACAACGTGTTCATTAAATAAAATTGCACAAATGCTGAAAATAAATCCTAGAATAATTGCAGGCGCGGCTATTCTTCCAAAACTTATCCCGCAAGACTTCATAGCGGTAATTTCACTGGAACTTGACAGCCGCCCAAATGTTAAAAGCGTTGCCAATAACATTGACATTGGAAAAGTCCACATAATTATTGAAGGCAAACCGTAAACAAAAATTTTTATGACTGAAGAAATTGACGCGCCGTAATCTGTAATAAATCTTGCGATTTTAAAAAGCGTTCCCGAGCCAATAAATACCGCCGAAAATGCGCAAATTCCAAAAATCGCCGCCATTATGACTTCACGGAAAATATATAAATCTAAAATTCTAATTCGCAAAAAAAGCCGCTCCCTTTTTAGGGAATAGGGATTAGGGGTTATAAATTTTTTACCACTTTTCCTTTAGTCTATTCCCTTCTCCCTTACTTACCACCTGTCGTACTCGTTATCCTCGTCGTCATCTTCTTCAAACATTAACACAGCCGAGCGTAAAATTTGTCCGGAGTTTTCGTCAAAGCAAGTTGAATATTTTATATCGTCAAGATAATAACCTTCATTTTGGGCAATTTCGATAGCATTTTGAAGGGCGCGTTCCAATTCTTTATCATTAAACGCACTGCGAACTATTACAAACATTTTTTCAACTCCTTAAGTTTTTTATTATCGTCAAAAATTTTTATTTGTCAAAGAAAAGTATTGCGGATTTTAAAAAGCAATTTGCATCATCTTCAGTATGTTTTGACGCCGAAGGAGAAATTGAATATGAAACTTGTTTGAGTTGCAACCCCTTTGCCAAATTTTCATCAATTACCAACTGAATTTGCTGCTCCAGCCGCTTATCATTAAAGCCGCTACAAATTTTTACTTTCATTAAAATTTCTCCTTACAATTTAAAATTATTTTTGGCTGTCAAAAATTAATACTGCCGTTTTTTCAATATATTCATTATCGTCATCATAAACGCTTGAATGTGAAATGTGCTTGAGAAAAAATCCTCTTTCTTGCATTTCGTCCAATGCTTTTTGAATTTTTTCTTCAAGGTCTTCACCATAATCATCTTCAACGCTGACACAAACTTTTACTTTCACTGAAAAACTTCCTTACAATTTAAAATTATCGCCGAGATAAAATTTTTTAGCAATAGGACTTTCGGCTATTTCCATTGCCTTACCTTCCAACAAAATTTTTCCTTCATTCAAAATATACGCCCTGTCAACGATATTCAAAGTTTCTCTAACGTTATGATCTGTTATCAAAATCCCCATACCGCGTTCGCGCAAATATTTTACAATCGTTTGAATATCCGCAACGGCTAAAGGGTCAACGCCTGCAAAAGGTTCGTCCAACAAAATAAATTGCGGCTCCAACGCCAAACACCGCGCAATTTCTACGCGCCGCCTTTCGCCGCCTGAAAGTTCAGTACCTTTGCGTTCCCTAACGTGCATTATATTAAATTCTTTCAGTAAATTTTCAAGCCGCGCCTTTGCAACTTCCCTTGAAATATCAAGTGTTTCAAGAATCGCCATAATATTTTCTTCAACAGTCAATTTGCGAAAAATCGACGCCTCTTGCGTCAAATAACTTATTCCCAACGCTGCGCGACGATACATTGGCAATTTTGAAATATTCACGTCAGAAATAAAAATTTCGCCGCTGTCAGGTTTTTCTAATCCTACAATCATATAAAATGAAGTAGTTTTGCCCGCGCCGTTTGGACCTAGCAAGCCGACAATTTCGCCTTTTTCGACTTTCAACGAAACATTATTGACAACTACGCGCTTTTTGAAAGATTTTACAAGATTTCTTGCCTCAATATGCATTTCATTCACACACTTTACATAAAAAATCCTTCGTCCTTATTTAAAGGGCGTATCTTGCAAAACTTCATGGGGCAAAACATTTTTCCTTGACTGAACGTCAGATTTAATATCCTTTTGATTTTCGGCGAGGTAAACAGTTAATTTATTGCCGCGCATTGTATTATTTTTTTGAATAACCCACGCGTTGCCGGTAAGAACTGCCTTGCCGTTTTGGCGGGCGTAGTAGTCGATTCTATCGCCGCCGCCTTCCATTTCACGGGGCGGGCTTACAATGTGAACATCGCCGGTACCAACAAAATATTCTTCGTCAAGCCAACCTTCCATATAATTTGCAGTAAAATTGCCGTCGTTATTGCTTGTGACAATTCCGCCTGTTGGAATTATGACGTGCTTTTTTTCGTCGGGGTAATAATCGACGTGATCCCCTTTAAAAGTGCGTGTATCGCCGTTAGGATATTCAGAATTTGGAGCGATAGTTTGCACGGCGTAAACATTGCCATCGGCTTGCATATGTCCATAACCGTCATTTTGCAAACTGTCGCAAGTCAATTTTAAATCTTCACGAATTACAATTACATTTCCAATAAGATAAGCCTCTTTCGTGTTTGTGTTGTACATTGCGCGTCCGCCGGTTGCTCTGTCGTTGCCGTATTTCAAAAGGACGTTGCCTTCAGCCGTAACAACGCCGGTATTCATATCATAATCAACATTATCTGCGTTGACTTCTGAAGGTACGTTATTTTCCGGATTTTGCGCGGCTTTTTCTTCATGTCTCATAAAAACGCTACCGCTTGCCGCAATTTTGCCGCTGTCCATATCGTAGTCAATTTCATCTGCCTTGATTTCGGAAGGCGATTCATTTTCCGCAGAAAGTGCCGTCGAATTTATAAACAGTGTCGCGCAGATTAACGCGCAAAATTTTTTTAATTTCATTTTAAAATTGCCCTCCGATTTTTAATCTTTAACGCCCTTTAAAACGCGAGCGTTGCCTTTCAAATAAAAATGATGCAAGCCGTTTCTAGCCTCTGCACGGTCTCCAAAGGCGCGCATATCGTCTTTAGAAATTCTAACGTTGTCAGTTGCAACAAGAATTTCTTCTTTGCCGAGCCAGTCAAGTTGCCCGCTGATTAATTTTGCGCCTTCGCTGTCAGTAACCGTAACTTCGCCTTCAACGTGAACATCGCCACTTTGATGATCGTATGTGCCGTGTTTTGCCGTAAGTTCAATAAAACTTCCGTCTGCTTGATAAAATCTGCCTTGAATATTTTCAAATTCGGCATTTTGCGTGGCGGCGTCAACAACCATTTTTCCGGAATTTAATTCAAAAAGTTTGACGCCGTTTTTTTCTTCGACGATATTATTTGTTTCGTATGTCATTTTTGCAGGTGGTTCAAATTTTTCTGTTGGCGGCGGCTCATTTGGCGTTGTTGAAACTACCCAAACTACCAGCCCAACAAAAAGCCCCAATCCTACTACAATTAAAATTTTAAACTTATTTTCCATTAATTCCCTAATCCCTAATCCTTAATCCTTAGCCCCTAATCCTTAATCCTTAATCCTTAGCCCTTAATCCTTAGTCCTTAGCCCCTAATCCTTAATCCTTAATCCTTAGCCCTTAATCCTTAGTCCTTAGCCCTTAGCCCCTAATCCTTAGCCCCTAAACTGTATGATGTTTGCCTTCCCGTTTCATTTCGGGCGGAGTATTCCAGCGTTTCTGAAACCAAATCCATTGCGTGGGATTTTCACGAATCATTTTTTCAAGAATCCGCGTCATTTTTTCTGTAAAGCGGAAAAGGTCGCCGTCAGTATCGCCTGTATCTTCAAATTTTAAAACTTCAAAAATTTTTACCAAGTGGCGTCCGTTAGGTTGCCGAATTATAAACGCGGGTAAAACGGGCGAATTAAATTTTTTCGCAAAGACAGCCGGTCCCATTGGAGTGGAGGCTGTTTTTCCGAGAAAATCTATAAACGCGCCGCCCGGTCCTGCGTCTTGATCTGCCAAAAATCCTAAAATTTTTCCTTTTTTTAGAGCGCGCCCCGCCGCCAAAAGTTCACTTGTTCCACGATTAAAAATTTCTACGTGAATTGTTGCGCGTAAATCGTCCAAGGCCCTTGAATATTCTTGATTCGGCTGAAGTTTTGCTATTGCAGTAACCGGCAAGCCGTTAAGCGTAAAAGCCGCGCTTAACCATTCCCACGTTCCCAAATGTCCCGTTAAAACTACCACGCCGTGTCCTTGTGCAAGTGCATCTTTCATTCTTTCAAGGTGGTCAATTTCTATGTACTTTGACAAATTTTTTTCATTGAGGTTGGGCATATACAAAATATCCAGCATATTTCTTGCCAAATTTATAAATGATTCACGTACAATTTTGCGCGCCTCTGATTCTGAAATTTGCAACGCCGGCATCATTTGAGCTACTGCGCGTTCACGCTGTTTTTTTACGAAAGTATAATATAAATTTCCCAAAATTCGCCCCAAAAATAAAAGCAAGTCGTACGGTAAAAATCTTACCAATCGACTCAAAATCATCAGCGCGTTGTACAACATTTTAATCCCTACCAACAATTTATTGACTTACAGAAAAATTTTCTCCCAAATTTTCAACCGTTGTATATTGTTTAATAATTTTTTCCCATTTACCTTGCGATTTTAAAATAAATTCCAAAACTTCACGGACTGCGCCCTTGCCGCCGTCATTTTCTGCCACGAAATGTGCGCGTTCCTTGACTTCGATTTTGGCATTGCCTACCGCCGCTCGAAATCCAACTTGAATTAAAACCGGTAAATCTATCACGTCATCTGCAACATAAGCAATTTCGTCGTCGCGCAGATTAAATTCAGCCTTCAATTCTTTGTAGGCGTTGCGCTTATCCATATGTCCCTGCTTAACTGCGGTAATTCCCAATTCTTTTGCGCGGTTGGCAGTGCAAGCAGATTCTCTGCCGGTAAGTATTGCAGTCTTTAAGCCGAATTTTTGGGCGATTGTAATTCCAAATCCGTCTTGACAATTAAAACTTTTAAAAAGTTCGCCGCTTGTACCAATATAAATTCCGCCGTCAGTCAAAACGCCGTCCACGTCAAATATTACCAACTTAATTTTTTTTGCCCTGTCGAAGGCGTCTTCAGAAATTTTCACGCCAATTTCTCCTGTTTCATTGTCTATTATATTTTGAATTGTTATACTTTGTAATTTTTTTGAAAAAATTTTTAAATAAATCAACTTTTCTTTCTTTAAAAAGAAAGAAACTTCGCCCGCGTTGATTCAATCCTTGAATCAGCACGCGGCGGCACTCATCCTTGAGTGCCGGTCTTCCTGTTTTATTAGCATTTAAAAAGATGCAGATTTTTAAAAACAATTTTCATTTTAAACAACTCCTTGACGCAACAAGTCAGTTAAGTGAATCATACCGACAGGAATTTTTTCAGCGTCAATGACAGGTAAAACCGTAACGGGGCGCGGCTTGTGTTTTTCCATAACAGAAAGAGCCGCCGCCGCCAATTTATCTGCGCTGATAATTAAAGCGTCTCTGTGCATAACAGTTTCAACCGGTTCATCAATGAAATTTTTATCTTTTTCGAGAGCGCGGCGAATAATTCCATCCGTAACAATTCCAACAAATTTATTTTCGGCGTTTACAACAGAAACTGCGCCTAAGCCTTTAGCCGTCATTTCAAAGAGCGCGTCTTTAACCGTCGCACCAATTTTGACGATAGGATTATTTTCGCCGCTGTGCATAACGTCACCGACTGTAAGCAATAATTTTCTACCGAGTGCGCCGCCGGGATGAAACAGCGCGTAATCTTGCGAAGTAAAATTTTTTTCTTCCATTAAAGCCATTGCAATAGCGTCGCCCATTGCCAAAGTTGCAGTTGTTGAGGCGGTAGGAGCAAGCCCCAAAGTGCAAGCTTCTTTTTCGACGCCGATATTTATAAAATAATCGCAGTTTTTGCCGAGTGAAGAAGTTTTACGCCCGCACATTCCAATAATTTTTGCGCCGATTCTGCGAATTACCGGCAGAATATTTACAATTTCGGAACTTTCGCCGCTGTTTGAAATTGCAATGACAATATCATTTTCTGTAACCATTCCCAAATCGCCGTGATAAGCCTCTGCGGGGTGTAAAAAAAATGCCGGCGTGCCGGTTGAGGCAAGCGTTGCCGCAATTTTTCTGCCAATGTGTCCGGATTTTCCCATTCCCGTTACAACGACGCGCCCTTTGCATTTTAAAATTTCTTGCACTGCCGCCACAAATTCATCATCGACGCGTTCAATTAATTTTTCAACTGCCGCCGCCTCAATTTTTAAAGTTTCAATCGCTCGCTGTTTTATCATTCTGAATCCTCACTAAAATTTATTTTTGGTACTGAATTTTTCAAAAATCAATTTTAAGCCGCCTAATTTTTGTTGTTAATATAAAATCTCGTGAAAGTTTTTGAAAGTGCCGCTACGTCAAAATTTTAGCCCATTTTGAGCTTTTAAAATTTAGAAATTTAAATTCAAAAATCAATTTTAAGCCGCCTAATTTTTTCTGTAGTATAATTTCTTGCAAAAGTTTTTGAAAGTGCCTTCTCGTCAAAATTTTAGCCCGTTTTGAGTATTTAAAATTTGGAAATTTAAATTCAAAAATCAATTTCAAGGCGTCTAACTTTTGCTGTTAATATAAAACCTCGTGAAAGTTTTTGAAAGTGCCGCTACGTCAAAATTTTAGCCCATTTTGGGCTTTTAAAATTTGGAAATTTAAATTCAAAAATCAATTTTAAACCGCCTAATCTTTGCGGTTAATATAATTTCTTGCAAAAGTTTTTGAAAGTGCCGCTACGTCAAAATTTTCGCCCGTTTTGAGCTTTTAAAAATAGCTTAGAAAAATTTTAATCAGTAATTTTCTTGACTGTGTTGTGAATCAACAATACATTTTTCAACAAATTTTCCAACTTGTCAAGATAAATCATATTTGCACCGTCAGAAAGTGCCTCCGCCGGATTATCATGCACTTCCAAAAATAAACCGTCAATACCGACAGCCGCCGCCGCCCGCGTCAAATATTTTACAAATTCACGTTGCCCGCTTGAAGTTGTACCGCCGCCGCCGGGAAGTTGTACACTGTGCGTGCCGTCGAAAATCACGGGATAACCAAAACTGCGCATGATCGGCAAGCCGCGCATATCGACAACCAAATTATTATAGCCGAATGACGCGCCGCGCTCCGTCAAAATGATTTTTTTTGTGCCGCTTTCTTCCAACTTCACTACAACATTTTTCATATCGTTTGGCGAAAGAAATTGCCCTTTCTTGACGTTGACAACTTTGCCGGTTTTAGCCGCCGCAACAAGTAAATCTGTTTGCCTGCAAAGAAACGCGGGAATTTGCAAAATATCCGCAACCTGCGCGACGGGCTCGGCTTGATAACTTTCGTGAATGTCAGTAACTATTGGAACTTTCAATTCAGCTTTTATAGCGGCAAGAATTTTTAAACCTTCCTCTAAGCCTGGACCGCGAAAACTTTTTATTGAAGAACGGTTAGCCTTGTCAAATGACGCCTTGAAAATGTACGGCAGATTTAATTTTTCGCAAATTTCTTTGGTACGCTTGCCAATTTTCAAACTGCGCTCGTAACCTTCCAAAACGCAGGGACCCGCCATTAAAAATAAATTTCCGCCGCCAATTTCAATTTCGCCAATTTTAAACGTGTTCAAAAAAATTTCTCCTTCCAGTCGAAATTTTAGGCAAGAGGCAAAAGTTTTTTACTACTGCCTATTGCCTACTGCCTACTGCCTTTTGCCTTTTGCCTAGAATAAATTTCATTCACAAGCCGCAAATCTTCTTCAGTATCGACGCCGACAAATTTACAATCACTGATAATCACGCGGATTTTGTAGCCGTTCTCAAGGGCGCGTAATTGTTCAAGTGATTCTGTTTGTTCAAGCGGCGTTGAATCCATTTTTGCATAATTCAACAAAAAATTTCTGCGGTAAGCATAAATTCCAATATGCTTGTAAACTTTAGAAATTCCGGCATTGCGCGGGTAGGGAATTAACGAACGTGAAAAATAAAGCGCGTTATTGTTTTTGTCAAAAATAACTTTTACGTTGTTGGGATTTTGCATTTCGGCGGCGTCCGAAAGTTCAGTTGCAACCGTTGCCATTTGTAAATTTTCGTCTGCCAAAAATTCTGCAACAAGTTCATCAATCAAGCTTGCCTCAATCAACGGTTCATCGCCCTGCACATTTACAATTAAATCTGCGTCAGAAATTTTTTCTGCAACTTCAGCAAGTCTATCCGTGCCGGTTTTATGGTCGGCGCGTGTCATTATCGCCTTGCCGAAATTTTTTTCTACCGCGTCAAAAATTCTTGCGTCGTCTGTTGCTACGATAACTTCAGAAACATTTTTTGCAAGTTTCGCACGCTCATAAACGCGCACAATCATTGGCTTGCCGCAAATATCTTTCAAAGGTTTACCCGGTAAGCGCGTCGAAGAATATCGCGCAGGAATTACACAAATTGTCTTCATATTATCAACTCGATTCTTTTTGACTGATTATATTTCATTAAAGATTATGTTTCAAGATTTTTTTTGGCAATTCGGCTTGAAACTGTTATAATTACAAAAACTTACAGAATAAATTTTATTGAACAACAAAAGGATGGAATTTAATGGAAAATAAAGACCCCAACCAAAATAAACTAGGATTTTTTGAGCGGAAAAGCAACACAATATTTTTGTTATTTTCATTGCCGGCAATTTTGGCGGGACTATTTTTAATTTTGTATTTCTATTTATCCGGCGCGTTTAGCCCAATTCCAACTGTTGAAGTTCAAGCTGAAAATAAATATTCAAAAACTTTGCACGTTGTTACAGATATTGACTACGAGCCTTACTCCTACGTTGACAAATACGGAAATTATCTTGGCTATGATATTGAAATGATTAACGAAATTGCTAACCGCCTGCAAATGAATTTGGATTTAAGATTGACTAGTTGGGAAACTGCCAATAAAATTTTTGACGCGGGCGATGCTGACCTTATTATGAATATGGAATCAGATTTAATTGTTGGCAACCCCGATATTATTTCAACTTTACCGACAACCGAAAAGCAGTACGTAATTTACGGGCGCAGTAGCATTTCTTCAGTTGCCGAATTGTACGGGCGGCGCGTTGCCTCTTTGCACAGAGTACCGGGCTTAGGGCTTGACGACGAAATTTCCTATGTTGATTCTTACGAAAAAATTTTTGCCGCGCTGAAAAACGGCGAATACGAATTTGCAATTTGCCCAATTCAAGTTGGAAGTTCCTTTCTTGAAAAATATCAGCTTGACGACGTACACCCAAGCTACGCGGTTACTCACGTTTACGGCTCAATGGTACTGCACCCTGAAGATACAATGCTCCGTGTTAAGATTAACGCCGTGCTGATTCAAATGCAACAGGAAGGCAGACTTGACGAATTAAGCCGCAAATGGATAAGTCAACATTACGAAAGTATGACTTTTATTGAAATGATTGAAAGTCGCCCGTGGCTTGCCTCTGCAATTATAATTTCCGTGCTTGCAGTTTTTTTGCTAATAGTTTACGTCTTTTTTCAATATCGCAACGCACAAACTGAACGCGCTCATAATTTGCAACTTCAGGAAAATTTGGAAACTATCAATCATCAAAAAGAAGAATTGCAAGAAAATCTGGAAATTATAAAAGTTCAGAAAGAGGCGTTGAAACAACAGCAAGAAGAATTGGTTGAGGCAAAGGAACGCGCCGAACAATCCAGTAAAGCCAAAACTACTTTTTTGTTCAACATTTCGCACGATATAAGAACTCCAATGAATGCAATTACCGGTTATGTTAATCTTTCAAAAAATCTGCACCAATTCTGCGAAAACTGCACGCTTGTACATTGCCCTCACGATGTTCCGGCTAAAACTTATGACTTCCTGAAAAAAATTGACGCCTCCAGCCAACATTTACTTTCGCTGATAAATGACGTTTTGGAAATGAGCAGGATTGAAAACGGCAAAATGGAGCTTGAAAATTCGCCGGCGAATATCAGAAAAATTTTTATCGACGTGCGGGATATGTTTGCAACTCAAATGGAAACTAAGAAAATTAATTTCGACGTTGACACTTCCCAAATTAAAAATAAATTCGTCATTTGCGATTCAAACAGATTAAACCGCGTACTTTTAAATTTAATCAGCAACGCCTATAAATTTACACCTGCAGGCGGTACAATTTCGGTTACGTTGGCGCAGAAAAATGACGGCGCAGAAAATTTCGGCGATTATGAAATTAGGGTTAAAGATACGGGAATTGGAATGAGTGAAGAATTTGCGCAAAAAGTTTTTGAGGCGTTCGAACGTGAAAGAAGTTCAACCGTAAGCAAAATTCAAGGTACGGGCTTAGGAATGGCGATAACAAAAAGCATTGTCGATTTAATGCACGGTGATATAAAAGTTTTGACGAAATTGGATCACGGAACAGAATTTATTATCAATGTGCGGTATGAATTGACAAACGAGCCGGTTGACGATGACGAAGAACAAATTTCAGCTGACGAAGTTGATTTTAACGGCAAAAAACTTTTACTTGTTGAAGATATTGAAGTTAATCGAGAAATTGCGATAATGATTTTGGAAGAAGTAGGTTTTAAAGTTGATTATGCTGTGAACGGCAAGGAGGCTGTAGAAAAAGTTGCAAATTCGAAAGTTGGAGACTATGATTTAATTTTAATGGATATTCAAATGCCGGTAATGAATGGTTACGACGCGGCGCGCGCAATTAGGCAGCTTGAAAATCCCGCGCTTGCAAAAATTCCAATAATCGCAATGACTGCAAATGCTTTTTCTGAAGACGTGCAAGCGGCGAAAAATGCCGGTATGAACAGTCACATTGCAAAGCCGCTTGACGTTCCAAAAATGATGGAAGTTTTGGCAGAATTTTTAAGTTAAAAATTTAAATAAAAAAAGAGCCGTCAAATTTCGACGGCTTTTTAATTTTCCCCTATTCCCTAGTCCTTATTTAAAGAGTTCGGAAAATTTTTGAATAATTTCTTCTTTATTTGCCATAACTTCGGTATAGTCAATTTTAATTCCGGTGTCGAGTGCAACTTCAGGCATTGGCAAATTATATTTTTCCGGCATTTTAACATCACGGCGGACTGGAACTGTACCGGCGTTAGCAACCATTTGCTGTGCCTCTTGAGTTAAAAGATAATCGACGAATTTTTTTGCAACGTCTTTGTTAGGCGCGTCTTTAAAAATCGCAACGGGGCTTGGTACCATTAACAATTCTTTTGGGTAAACCATTTGCAAATTTGAGCCTTTATCGATTTTTGCGGCGGTAATATAATCGACGCCGAGACAAGCCGATAATTCACCGGTTGCAGTATCGTCAATAACTCTACCGGAGCCTTTGCTTTTAATTGCACCATTTCCGCGCAGGCGTTCAAGATAATTCCAGCCAAATTGCTTTTCCAAAAGCGCAACACTCATAAAAGCCGTGCCGGAAAGTGCAGGGTCTGCAATTCCAAAAGAATCTTTGTACGTTGCATTTGTAGCAATTTCGTCCCACGTTGTCGGCGCAGTTTTAACTTTGTCGGTGTTAATGACAATTCCCAAAGTGCCGAGACGCGCCGCAGTAAAGGAGCCGTCATAATCTTCAAAGGGGTTTAAAAGTTCACTGAAATTTGACGGTTGATATTGTTCAAGCATACCTTGTTCTTTCATTTCGTAAAAATCCGGGACTTCACTTGTCCAAATTACGTCTGCCAAAAGTTGTCCGCTTTGCCGTTCAGCCTCAAGTTTTGCCATAATTTTTCCCGCGCCCGCTGATTGATAATCTACTACAACGCCGGGATTTTGTTTTTTAAAGCCTTCGATAATTCCGCCAATAAGCGATTCTTTCATTGAAGTATAAATTACAAGTTTTTGACCGTTTGCTTGATTTTGCGTTTGATTGTCGCCGCAACCGCCCGCAAATATTGTTAAGCTTAAAAGCATTAACAATGCGAAAACTTTTTTTAACATAAAACTTCCTCCTAAATTTTTTTGTCTGATTATACTACAAATCCCTAATCCCTAACACCTAGAATTTGTTTACAAATGTAATATTTGAAGTATCGAAGGACGCCCGCCGCACTCCGTTTTTGCTTGCAGGGCGAAAGATTCTTTCTTGTAAAGAAATGCCGACTTGTTAAGTCTTTAAAATTTGTAAAAAAATCCTAACACCTAATCCCTAGCCCCTAATTTTTCACTAAGGCGGCGGCGTAATTCGTCTTGAAATTCTTTAGCCCCTGCTTGAAATTTAACCTCAACGCAAATTACAAAAATTGGAATATTCCAGTTAGATTTTGCAAATTCGGCAGGGATTTTAACGGCGTCCTTTTCAGTAATGACGATTGATTCTGCGCCGAGTGCGTCAGCTTGTTCCAAAACGTCTTGCATTTCTTTTACGGTGTATTCATGATGGTCGGGATAACGAATACTTTCAACAATTTCCGCGCCCAAATCTCTAAGAGTTTGTTCAAATGAGGCGGGGTTGCCAATAGCCGAAACTGCCAAAATTTGTTTGCCGGAAATACTTTCGACGCTAACGCCTTCACTTGCCAAATCTATAAACCATTCGGCAAGCGGTATAAAGCAACGCGGCTGGTGAATACTTTCAACAATTTTTGCATTGGCGTTATATTTGTGAACAGTTGCTCGAATGTATTCGCCCGCGCCCGCCTCAGCTTGATCTACTTTCGTAATTAAGCAAACATCAGCGCGGCTTATATGTGACATTGACTCGCGCAGAGTTCCACGCGGCAACAAATGTCCGTTGCCAAAAACATTTACAGCATCAACCAACAAAATATCCATATCCCTAATCAGTTGCCAATGTTGATAGCCGTCGTCCAAAATTGCAACTTCCGCGCCGAAATGTTCAATAGCATATCTTCCGGTAACTGCCCTTTCTGCGCCTATTAAAACCGGTACGTTTGGCAAATGTTTAGCCAACATATAAGCCTCATCGCCCGCTTCTGCCGCGTCCATATGTAAATTTTTTCCGTCTGAAACAATTCCAATTTCGCCGTGCCACTTTGAACGGTAGCCACGATTTAAAATTACAACTCTATAGCCCATATCCCTAATATCTCGCGCCAAACGTTGAGCAGTTGGAGTTTTGCCCGTGCCGCCGACTGTGATATTTCCTAAGCTGATAACGTAGCAATTTAATTTTTCCTTGCCCAAAATTCCTGTCCTGTAAAATAAAAGTTTTATGTTGACAAGTTGTTCATAGACAAGCGAAAAAATATAAAACAGCCCCATTAGCAAAGTCATTGAAATGCCGTCGGATTCTTTGCTGTGAATCAGATAGATAAAATATGTGCGCAGATTTTCAATTTTTTGAGTAGTACGCGGGTGGCGGGCGTTTTCTTTCGCCTCGTAAGCAGTTAAAACTTTTCGCAAAAGTATAGCGGATTTTCTAGCCGCGCCGCGATTTTCTAAAACGATTTTCAAAGTTTCAGTTTCAAGTTGTTTTCTGCGCTCGGCGTCATCGAAAAGTTTTTTGGTTTGCTCCACAAGTTCTTCAACATTATTTACAGTGATACAGGCGTTGCGATTTGTGAAAAGGGCGTGCGTGTCTTTGAAATTTTCCATATGATGCCCGACAATAATTGCCTTGCCGTGCGCCGCCGGCTCCAAAATATTATGCCCGCCGTGAGTAACCAAACTGCCGCCAACGTAAATTACATCGCCGATACTGTAAACTTGCCCCAATTCGCCGATTGTGTCCAAAATTATAACGTCTTCATTTGCGGGCGGGCGTTTCTGTAATTCGGTACGAGTTCCAACTTTAAAACCTGCGCGAGAGCAAATGCTGATAACTTCACGAGTGCGCAAAAGTTCACGCGGCGCAATTACCAACTTTGCCTTTTTATGTTTTTCACGAACAGCCTTAAACGCTTGCAAAACATAATCTTCTTCGCCACGATGAGTACTGCCTGCAAGAAAAATCCCTTCGGCGTCTTTCAAGCCCATATCTGTTAAAATTTTTTCCCGCTCCTCCGGCGTTACGTCTGTATAAGTTTGGTCAAATTTTGTATTGCCGGTAACAGTAACCAAATTTTCAGGCGCGCCAAGTTGCTTTATATAATTGGCGTCGATAGGCGACTGCATCGCAAAAAATTTTACCGTGCCAATCATATCAGTTAAAATTGAAAACATATACTTGTAACGGCGCACGCTTTTTTCAGAAATTCTGCCGTTTACCATCATAACGGGGATATGAAGTTGGCGGCAATTTCTCAAAAAATTGGGCCAAAGTTCAGTTTCAACATTTAAGAAAATGCGCGGGTGGATTCTGCGAATAACTGACGCCGCCACAAAAGGTAAGTCCAGCGGAAAATAAATTATGCTGTCCGCGTCCTTGATAATCCTGTTAGCCATTTCGTAGCCGGAAGTTGTAACCACTGAAACTAAAATTGGCGATTTGGGAAATTCCCGCCGAAATTCTTTGATAAGCGGGCTTGTAGCTACAATTTCTCCAACTGATGCCGCGTGTACCCAAATACAATTTTTTTTCGCTACAGGATCAAGCGCGCCGTCAGGAAAATATCCTAAACTTTGCTTGATTCTTTCAACGAAACCTTTTTCACGAATTGAACGAATTGCAAAAACCGGAATTATTATAAACACGACCAAAATTGCCGCTAGGTTGTAGAGCAGTTGCATACACGCGCCCCTTTTTGTAGGTTTTAGGGAAAATTCCCCAGACTTTAGGCTTTATCCCTTAGTCCTTAAATTTATTTTATCAAGCCACTGTAAAACTTTCAACTGAATTTGCGCCAAATCGCCCACGCGCCGAATAATTGCCCTATCGTAAATGTTAGGGTTGCTCAAAACTTCAGCCGTTAAAACAATTTCCTTTGTGTTGCCCAAATTTAAAATTAACTCTCCATCGCCGCTAAAAATTTCCGTCAAAATATTTTCGTCGTTTGAAGTGGCAGTCAATCTTACATTTTCATCAACGTGAAATTTATATAAGCCGATAGGAATTTTTTCAATTTCGTAAGGAACGTCATAACGATAAAAAAAATTTTTCCCAACAACTAATTTTATGAACGGCGAAATTTTTTTCAGCGGTTCGGCGTTTGCAAAAAATTCAACTTCAGAAATTCCAAAATCTTTTCCGCTTTCGATAATTTCAATTTCTGCACGTCGCACAAAAATTTTTTCCACGTCAAGAATCAGCGGGCAGCCGTGATTTGGCAAAATCTTTTCCATAACTTGAATATTATCTAAAGAAATTCCCGCCTTGTCAATGTGATTTTCTAAATCAAGCCGAATTTTTAATTTAGCCGCCGCCTCGTCAAAAATATTACCGTAAATTTTAATTTGTCGAACTTGAACGCCTTCAGCCCATTCAATTTTCAAAATTTTTTCTGTATCGTCAACGCGCGGTCGCCAACATTCGCCAAAAATTTTAAAATCTGCAACACTTTCAGCCACGCCGGAACTTGCAGAAATTTTCGCAGTAAAAATTTGATTGTCCGTCCTGCGCTCAAAAAAAACTTCATCTGAATTTAAAATTCTCAATGCAGAAAATTTTTTTAATTTGGAATTATAGGCAAAAATTGCCGCCGCAAGTGGATTATTTTTCAATAAAGTTTTTCGGCATTTTTCCGGAACGGGAAAACGTACACGCCCCGCCCAATTATAATTTGCGCGGTTGATTAAATCAAAGTTGTAATTGTCGGTAGTTGAAATTTTGGGCAATTTGACTGACAATAAATTTGGCGCGTAAAAATCCGGCGGTGCGTTTAAAGCGGTTGCGTTTGCAAGTTTTTTATAAATTTCCGGGCGATAATCCGGATTTTCTTTTAAAATTTCGCCCATGACTTCTTCAAAGATTGAGGATAATTTAGATTCAGAATCATAATCCGGGCAGAAAATAATATTGGCGCGGAGTTCCAACAAAATATTTTTTAAATCTACGCGAAGATTTTTTTTGTTGAGGAAAATAATTTTATCTGCATTGACGCCCAAAATTTTCAGTACAAAAATATTTTCGGCAGTGGAAATTTTTTCATTTGAATAAGCTATGAAAATTTCAGCACGCGCCGCCGCCAAATTTAAAATCATATTTCCCGCAATAAGAATTTCATCGCCGAAATTTTCAGCCACTACCAAAATTCTTGTACCAAAATACAGCCTGTCAAAAAAAGAATTGCCGACAGTTTCTTCTTCCTCTTCACAAGTCATTTCGTCGTACAATTCCAAAGTTGAATCTATTTCTGATTTTAAAATTTTGTCCACGTAATTTATCACCTTTTTAGAAAATTAAAATTTCGGCGGCTTTTAACCAATTTATTTTAACATTTATTTTTAATCCGTCAAAATTTGAAATTCAAAATAAAAAACTGCGCGACCTTTCAAAATTAGAATTAATCGCGCAGTTTGTCCCTAATCCTTAGCCACTAGGGTATGTTTAAAAATGAAAGATTAGAAGACGCGTTAGACGCCCGCCGCACTCCGTTTTTGCTTGTGACTTTAAATTTCGGTAAAGTGAGAAAACGCGGCTGTAACCTGCGAATTACTTTTTGTTTGACGCGAAAAACGCAGGCGGGCGAATGTTTTTCTTTGCTAGGCGTTTCTTTTTGCGCCAAAAAGAAATGCCGACTTGTTAAGTCTTAAAAATTAAAAAACTCCTAACCCTTAATTCCGGCGGCAAATTTTAAAACACACTCCGCCATTTCGTCTTTAGTGCAAATATTTTCGTGAAGGATTTTAGCCGTGCCAAGAGCGGCAAGATTTTTCGGTATAGCTTTATCAGTAAAAAGACTAAGTTTATCAAGCTGTTCAAGATCATCAATACCTTCAACATTTTCGCCTAGCGCAGATAAAACTGAACTTGTAAATTTGAACGGACTGGCAGTCGAGGCAACAATTACCGGCAACATATCGCCCGTATTTTTGCGATATTTTCCGACAACTGAAAGTGCAACAGCCGTATGAGTATCGACAAGATATTTGAAAGTATCAAAAATATTTCTAATAATTTTTAAAGTTTCATCTTCAGTAGCGTAATCCGCGTAAAAAATTTTATCCAATTTATTTTTAAAGGACGAATTGATTTTATATTTGCCGGTAGAATTTAATTCTTGCATAAAAGATTTTACGCGCTCTGTATCGCCGCCCGTTTCGTGGTAAAGAAGTCTTTCAAGGTTGCTGGAAATTAAAATATCCATTGAAGGGGTAATGGTTTTATAAAATTCCCTGTTTCTGTCGTAAAAGCCGGTATTGAAAAAATCTGTAAGAATGTGATTTATATTTGACGCGCAGATTAATTTTTTTATTGGCAAGCCCATTCTTTTTGCGTAGTAAGCCGCCAAAATATTTCCAAAATTGCCGGTAGGAACTGCAACATTAACAGTATCACCGAGTTTGATTGATTCAGATTTTACAAATTCGGCGTAAGTGGCGAAATAGTAGCAAATTTGCGGCACAAGGCGTCCCCAATTAATAGAATTTGCCGAGCTTAATTTGACGTTAGATTTTTCCAATTCCGCACGAATATTTTCATCTGCGAAAATTTTTTTAACGCCGTTTTGGCAGTCGTCAAAATTTCCTTTAACCGCCGTAACATTTACATTTTTTCCGGCTTGAGTAACCATTTGAAGTTTTTGAATTTTGCTAACGCCTTCAGCAGGATAAAAAACCATAATTTTTGTCTGCGGTACGTCGGCAAATCCCGCAAGCGCGGCTTTTCCTGTATCGCCGGAAGTTGCAACCAAAATTAAAATTTCTTTCGTTTCGCCAACTTTTTTTAAAGCCCGCGTCATTAATTGCGGCAAAAGTTGTAACGCTAAATCCTTGAATGCGCTTGTGTTGCCATGCCACAATTCCATAACTCCAACGGGAGAATTTTTATGTTGTTCATCTTGAATTAAAATTGTCAGCGGTACTTTTGACGAAACATCAAACCAATCATAAGCAAGTTCGCAACTCTCAAAAAGTTCATCTTCAGTATAATCTGTCAAAAATTTTTCCAGAATTGGAACTGCGCGCCCAACATAATTTTTATCAACAAGTGATTTAATTTCGTCAAGTGTAACTTTTGGAATTGTTTCGGGAACAAATAAGCCGCCGTCATCTGCTATGCCTTTTAAAATTACGTCCGCCGAATTTAAAGGCTGGAAATTTTTTGTACGAGTGCTGATATATTTCAAAACTATTTCACCTCAAATATTTTTGTTAAATTGTAGCACTTTATTTGTAAATGTGAAAGTTTTTCTGTTGCAGGAAATATTAAAATCGCCGCCGAATATTTTTTTGTTAGTTAATTTTCAGATTTAAAACTGGAGGAATAAATTTTTATGGCTGAAAAGCAAATTACAAAAATTGGAATTTTAGGAGCCGGCACCATTGGCGGCAGCGTAATTAAAGTTCTGCAGGATAACAAAGATATAATTACTCAACGCGCAGGTACTGAAATTCAAATTAAAAATATTTTGGTACTGCCGCACGAAATACCCGCACTTCAAGAAAAAGGCTTGCCCGCTACAAGCAACTTTGAAGATATTTTGAACGATGACGAAATTTCAATAGTTGTTGAATTAATCGGCGGCGTAAAAGCGGCTAAAACTTTTATGTTACAAGCTATGGAACACGGAAAAAGCGTTGTCACGGCGAATAAAGACGCGGTCGCGCAGTTTGGCGGAGAATTGTTCGATGCCGCCGAAAAAAATCACGTCGAATTTTTATTTGAGGCGTCTGTCGGCGGCGCAATACCTATCATAATGCCTTTGAAAAATTCACTTACGGCAAATCGTATAACGGAAATTTTAGGGATTGTAAATGGAACAACAAATTACATGCTTACCAAAATGACTGAAGATGGCGCAGATTATGATACAGTTTTGAAAGAGGCGCAGGCGAAAGGCTACGCGGAGGCAAAAATCGACCGGAGCGCGTTTATCTGTTACGCGGGATTTCCGACGCGCAAACTTAGCATAATGGATTTATTAAAATTTATGTACCGTCAATGTTGGAAGGTAGATTATAGGGCGATAATCTTTGCAAGTTTCATAGCAGGGCTAATCCCGCTGATCACGCCGATAATCACAGAAAGTATTTTTGCAGATATAATCCCGATACTCGACCGGCAAGGGCTAGCAACAGTAACGCAAGTATCGATAGTCACGGCGTTTACATTAGCGGCGGTTAGTATCGTGAGAAGTGTAGCAGTGTTGCGAATTTCAACGAAACTTGATATGGCAACTGAGGCGGCACTATGGAACCGGCTATTAACATTACCGACAAAATTTTTTAGGAAGTTTACGAGTGGCGAGCTGTCACAAAGAATGGGCGGACTTCAAGCGATAAAAAGTTTAATCAGCGGCGAATTTGTATCGACCGTATTTAACATTTTATTCTCATTTTGGAGTTTAATATTAATGTGTTACTACAGCCTGAAGTTGACGGCAACGGCAATGCTGATCTGGCTAATATATACAGTGGCAATGATACTGATATATAGGCGGGTAGTGACATATCAGAGCGGGTTGATAGAGGCGAAAAACAAAACAGCGGGAATAGTGCAACAAATATTTACAGGGCTTGCGAAGTTCAGAATACAAGGCGCGGAAGAGCAAGCGTATTATTTGTGGAGTAAAGCATTTGGGGAAGAGTGGAAATGGAATTTAAAATTAAGGTGGCAGGGGAATTACAACGGGATAATCAGCGGAATGCAGCCGTTTATTTTGACGATGATATTATACTACGTGGTAATATATGTGGTTAATGAAAATACGCAGGGGATAAGTTACGCGCAATTTATAGCGTTTCAAAGTGCGTTCACAGGCTTTAATGCAACAGTGAATACATTTATACCGTTGATAGGGCAGATATACAGCATAAAGCCGCAAATAGAGCAATTACGCCCGATACTGGAGGCGGAGCCGGAAGTAGCTGAAGAAAGGGTAGACGCGGACGTATTAAGCGGAGCGATAGAAGTAAATCACATAACCTTTGCATACGGCGAAGACAAGCCGGACGTATTGCACGATGTAAGCTTTAGGATAGGCGCGGGAGAAAATGTAGCGATAGTCGGAAAAAGCGGCTGCGGTAAGTCAACATTAATCAGGTTATTATTAGGATTTGAAGAGCCGAAGAGCGGCGCGGTATATTTTGACGGACAAGATTTAGCGGAATTAAGTTTGCCGAGTGTGCGCAGTCAAATGGGAGTAGTTTTGCAGAACGGGCAGTTGATGAGCGGCGATATTTTCAGCAACATAGTAGGAACAACTGCCTTAACCATGAATGACGCGTGGGCGGCGGCAGAGGCGGCGGGAATTGCTGACGATATAAAAAAAATGCCAATGGGGATGCAGACTGTAATTTCTGAAGGAAGTTCCAATATTTCCGGCGGACAACGTCAAAGAATTTTAATAGCGCGGGCGTTGGCGGCTAAACCTGCAATTTTGATTTTCGACGAGGCAACTTCCGCGCTTGACAATCGCACTCAAGCTATTGTTACTGAAAGTTTGGAAAAAATGCACGCCACAAGAATTGTTGTTGCGCACAGACTTAGCACTATCAGAAACTGCGATAGGATTTTGGTTATGGACAGAGGACGGCTTGTTGAAAGCGGGACTTTTGATGAACTTGTAGCGCAGGGCGGATTATTTGCCGGCTTGGTTAAAAGGCAGGTGGCGTAAAATGATTTTAACCGCACAAGAATATTTAAAGCATTGTTACACTTTTCCAAAATTGCCACTGCCGAATAAAAATTTTAGCGCAGATTTTTTTTCTGTTTTGGAAAGGAGGGAGCAATTTGAAAAATTTATTAAAAGCCGGATTAATTGTCGGCCTGCTTTTATTTAGTTCGCCAATAAAAATTTCAGCGGCAGAAACTTTACCAATAGATTTAAACCAAAGTATAAAAATGGCGTTGATGAATAATCGCACAATCGAACAATCGGCAAAAGATAGAGAATCAGCACTTTGGCAATATTCGCAAGCGCGCCGCACTATGGGACCAAAATTAACGTGGAATTCTTCATTAATGCACATTGGCGGGCGGGATTATTCAAGCTACAGAGAGGCGCACGACTACGACAGCGGGCAATATCCCTCCTACGATAACGAATTTACAAACTCAATAGGAATTGAAATGCCGCTTTATACCGGCGGGCAAAATGAATCGCAAATTGACTACACGCGCTACAGAATAAATCAGGCAGATTTAACGCTTGAAAATACTTTGCAAGAAATAAAATATCAAACAACGGCGGCGTACTATCAAATGTTGCAACGCCGCGCATTGATAAAAGTTGAGGAAGAATCTGTTCGTACTTTGCAGGAACATTTGGACAACGTCAATTTTCAATTTGAAGTAGGAACGGTTGCAAAATCTGATGTATTGGCGTCAAAAGTTCAGCTTGCCGCGCGTCAACAATCTTTAGTTACGGCGCAGGGCGATTATTCCAATGCTATGGCGGATTTAAGCAATTTAATCGGCGTGCCACTCGGTACAAATTTGGCGGCTGAGGAAGAATTGACTTACACGAAATATAATCGCAGTTTGGAAGAATGTATAGAGTACGCGCTGAAAAATCGCCCCGACGGTGTTGCCGCAGAGTACGCAATTAAACAAGCCGAAATGTCAATTAAAGGCGCAAAAGCCGGTTATCGTCCAAAAATTGCAGCCAGCGTCAATAAAAATATTGCAGGCGAAGGTTCTTTCAGCCAAAATCACAGTGAAAGTTGGAGTGCAGGTTTAAGTTTATCGTGGGATATTTTTGATAACGGCGTTACTTCCTCGCAAGTTCACGCGGCGCAGTCTGAATTGGAAAAAATTCAGTCTCAAGCCCTGCAGATGAAAGAAAGAATACAGCTTGAAGTTACAAAGGCTTACACTGATTTAATTTCGGCTGAAAAAAATATTTCTACAACTTCAGAAACCATTAAAATTGCAGAAGAAGATTATTTTATTGCGCAGTTGCGCTATAATGAAGGAATTGATACTAACCTTTCAGTTATGGACGCGCAAAAGAATTTGACTGAGGCACGAACAAATTATTACAACGCGCTTTACAATTACAATATCGCAGTTGCCGCGCTTGATAAGGCTACCGGAGTTCCAATTATTATCAATGTTCCGGTTTACGTTGCCGCCGAGCAAAATACAAATTCGCCGAAAAAAGCGTTGCAAAAATCTTTGATTAATTCAAGTGAAGTTGAGGTTGAAAAATAAATGGCTGTACCGGTTATCATTGTTGACGAACACCACGAGGCTTTTTGGGCGTGGCGTTTTTTCATTGAAAATAATTTTATTGCGCAGACTGAAAATTATTTGTTGCACGTTGACCATCACGACGATTTTGAGTGCGGCGGTTACGCTTGCAATTTTGACAATCTGCCCCAAACTGTCGCGCAGGCTAAAGAATTTACTTATGAATTTTTGGGAATTGCAGATTTTATTTATCCTGCGATTTACCAAAAAATTTTTTCGACTGTTCACATTTTAAAAAATTTAAAACCGCAAGCGTTGCAAACTGAAAATCTTTTTGTGCGTCGCGCAGATTCTCAACTTGAATCCGGCAAATATATTCCCTTCATACATTCCGGCGAAAAAAATAAACCGGACAGCCGCTACAAATTCTTTGCCAAAATTGATGGTGGCTTAAATGACGATGATAAATTTCCCGCCGAAAATTTGGTACTTGACATTGACTTAGATTATTTTTGTTGGGACGATTCACTAAAAAGCGTACCGGAAAAGCGCGTTGAAATTACGGCGGCGGCTTATTCTGAAATTATTCAAAATAAAAATAATCCGTTCCGAATTTTGCCGCGCAAATTTTTAACTTTCAAGGAAGACGGCGGCAGGTATTTTTTGGTATACGCTGAAAATTTAAACAGAAACCCGTTACCGAGTGAAGAAAAAATTTTGAAACGAATTGACAGGCTGATAAAATATTTTGTACAAGTCAAATTAAAACCGGCGGCGATTGATATTTGCCGCTCTTCGTATTCGGGATATTTACCGGCGGAGCGGGCGTCATTCGTTGAGAAAAATTTCATTGAAAAACTCGGCGCGGTTATGGATTTAAAATTTTTAGGGTGATGAACTTGAAAAAATTGGTAATGCGCGGCGGTATTGCGGCTCTTGTTTACGCTGCAGTTTTGATTTTTTTTCTGTACATTTTCAGATTGGAAAATACAAATATTCGTATTTCGTCATTTCTTGCGCCAATTTTTGGGATAATGTGGGGACCGGCGGGAGCTGTTGGAATTGGAATTGGTAATTTTATTGCAGATACTTTTTCGCCGTATTTTCAGTGGAATATCGAAATAATAAAATACATTCTCGGCTCAATGGGAAATGCTTTAATGGCGTTTTTAAGTTATATAATGTGGCACACACTTTTTTTAAAGCCGCTTGAAAACCCTTTCGCCGTAAATCTGAAAAATATCGTACGTTACATTTTGATTCAGCTGATTGTTGCAGTCATTACGAGTTTTTATTTAACTTTGATTAACACTTTTTCGCCGTGGCTTAATTCGGCGTGGGACTTTTTCTTTTTGATAATGTTGAATAACTGGGATATAAATATTTTGATAGGGTTGCCGGTACTTTTGATGTTGATGAGTATCAATTACGAATTTTACCTCCCCGCGTCGAAAGAAATAATAAAAATCCCTGCGCGCGCGTTCAATATTATTTTGGCGGCACTGGTAATTATTTCGGCGTACATATTGTCGTTTCCGGTAGAATATTTTGACAGCATTGTAATTGGACGGCGAATTTTTGCGTTAGGATTTTTTATTTATTTACTGCGCCCAATTCCGGAAATTACGCAAACTGAAATTTTAATCCCGCAACCAATTTTCTACAAACTTACAAAAGGATTCTGCCTTTTTATGGTGTGCTTGACAATTTTTTTGTCCGGCTATTCTTTTTTAAGTATGAGCGGCGATTATTCGTCCAGTGAAATTTGGTTAAGCTTTTACGAAAATACTTTTCTGGTGTTGCATTTTACATTGACGATTCAGCTTGGATTAATTTGGTACATTGAAAGAAATATCGTAAAGCCGCTGAGCGGAATTACGGAAACAGCCGCGCAATTTATTAATTCAGACCCCGAAAAAGACAAAATAAAATTTGAAGTTGTACATTCCGGTGACGAAATAGAATTACTTTCTACTACTCTAAAAAAAATGTTGGACAGCATTTACAAATATATTGAGGATTTACGCCGCACTTTATCCGAACGCGCCAAAACTCAAACACAACTTGATATTGCAAAAAATATTCAAGCGTCCCTTTTGCCGGAGCCGGAAACAATCAATGACGAATTTGACGCGGTACACATTGAGGCGTTAATGGATCCTGCGTTGACTGTCGGCGGGGATTTTTACGATTTTAAAGCTCTTGACGACGACCATATTTTTATTGTTGTTTCTGATATTTCAGACAAGGGAATTTCAGCCTCACTTTTTATGACGATAACTTATACGCTGATTCATCACAAAATTTCATTTGGAAAAGATATTTCGCTGCCAACAATTTTTGCAGAGACAAACAACCAACTTTGCGAAAATAATGATACGGGAATGTTTGCAACGGCGGTCGGCGTCATTTACGAAATTTCCACCGGAAAATTAATTTACGTCAACGCAGGACACACAAGCCCGCTTATCGTACACGGCGACGGTACATTTGAATATTTGAAAAAACGCTCCGGCGCAATGCTCGGCTCGATTGAAGATATTCCTTTCAAAAAATTGGAAACTTCACTGAAAAGCGGCGATGTTTTAGTTTTGTATTCGGACGGCGTAACAGAGGCGTTGAATGAGCAAGAAGAATTTTTCTTGGAAGAAAGATTGGCGGCGTCTGTTTCAAAAATGGTGCTTGAAAAAAATATCAACAATATCGCAGGAACTCTGCGCGAGGATTTGGCAAAATTTGTCGGCAAACACGAACAATCCGACGATATAACCATTGTTACGTTATTGGTTAAGTAGGTGGGAAAATTGAGAGTGGCAATAGTTGACGATAGCCCCGCAGATTTGGCGGCGTCAATAGATTATTTCACAAGTTTTATTTTAAAAAATCATATTGAACTGTCTTACAATATGAAAGTTAAAAGTTACAATTCGCCGCTGGATTTCATAAAAATTTTTGCGCTGGAGCGGTTCGATTTAATAATTCTCGATATTTTTATGAAAGATATAAACGGCATGCAACTTGCAAATTTTATTCGTGAACAGGACAAAGACTGTAGCATAATTTTTTTGACCAACAGTGACGCTTTTTTAATGGAAGGTTATCAAGTTTTTGCCGCCGGTTACTTTATCAAACCGCTAAAGGAACACGAGGAAGAATTCAACAGAACTTTTGACTACATTTACCCAAAACTTTTGGGAAGTCATCAAGAAATTTGTATTCCAATGATAAAAAGCAGCGAAATTAAAATTCCGTACAAAAATATTTATTACGTCGATATAAACGAAAAACACCGCGTGCAAATAAATACCAAAACTCAATCTTTTATAACAACGATGAGTTACGAAGACTGCCAAAAATGGCTTTTAACTGACAAAAGATTTTTGGAGTGCCATTATCGAATTATTATTAATATGGATTATATCGTTTCAATGAAGGAAGAAGATTTTGTATTGGAAAACGGCGTCAAAGTTCCCATAAGTTATCGACGCCGCAAAGAGGCTAAGTGGGCGTATATGCAATATTTGGCTCAGTAAAAAAAATTAAACCGCTACTATTCAAAATTAACAGTGGCGGTTTTTTGCTGATTCTTTTTATTTAATCTTCGTAATTAAATCCAACTTGTCCGTTCATCAAGAGCGGCAACAAAAAATTCCGCGTTTCTGCCAGTCTGTGATTTTCCCGCTGATTTTTGCCAATCATATCAAAGCACGGCTGAACAACGCGGTTAAATTTTTCCAATTCAACGGCGGACGGAATATAAATTTCGTGTTCGCGCAGTAAATCTTTCTGCATATGTTTTAACGCCGTGCCTTTAAAATATTTTTTGCCAATTTCAAATTTGATGGAGACCAGAAACAAAAACAAATAATCCGCCGCGTCTTTCGCCGTAATGCTCCAAGTGTCTGTTAAATAAGCCGCCGCACCGATGTAGAAATTTATTCCCGCGTTGCGCCGGAATTTTTTGCATCGCCGACTGAAATTGTTGACTTCGATTTTTAACAATTAAATCGCCAAGTTTGCCGCTCGCCGCCTTACGAAAAAATCTGTGCATAAAAATTGCGCGCGCCATTGCCTCAAGCGTGGCGTTGATTTTTTGGTTGAGAAAAATTTTTTCATCAAGCGAAAATAAAATTTTGCCAATTTGTTTTTGAGTTTCAAGCGGCGGAAGTTAAATTTCAATATCCTTAATTATTGATATAGGCGGAAAATTGGGAATTGTTGAATTGCCTGTGCTGTTTGTTATAACTTTCGCTATGTAAGTGTCGAAGTTTTCGCCGAGTTCCAATTTCAATTCTTGCAGGTACGCTTGATTAGTTTTATCAAATTAAGCCTGAATATCTGCGAAGTCTACAACGTAATCATAGCGAATTTTTTTGTACGGGCGATTAACGCGGGTTAGTGCTTGCAACAAATTATGTTCCTTGATTTTACGACCGAGATAAAGTTTTTTGAGGCGCGGCGCGTCAAAGCCGCTTAAAAGCATTTGGTAGACAACAAGAATATCAGTTTTGCCGGTTTTAAAATCAGTGCGCTTTTCTTCTAAATTATCTTGCTGATAAAACACATTAAAAAAATAACTATCTCAAACACGCCCTTTATCTAATATTAACTTGATAGAATTGCTGTAGAATTAGCAGGATTTTTGACAGTAGACTACAAATAGCCTATATTTTGTCTATGGCGTCAATAAGTTGCTGAATAGTCTTGTGGGTATAAACGCGGCTTGTTATATCCTGCGAAGTATGACCTAGAATCAGCTGACGTATTTTTAGCGGTATTTCGGCGTCGTCCATCAGTGTTGCGCAGGTGTGCCTTCCGTCGTGCGGTAAGTGATTTTTTAGCAATGGATTTTTCTCGAAAAGTTTTTTCAACTGTGCATATGTTTTTATAGATTTTCCTGTACTGTCTTTTATTTCGAGTTTTTCATTTTGAGGCTTGTAAAACTCCGAAATAAAGGGCAGTATTTTTTTGGCTATGGGGATAACACGGTTTTTACCGGCGGTAGTTTTTATCCCGCCTTTCATATATCTTTCTTGCAGATGTACGCTTGCGGTACGTAGTCCAATAATTCAGTTGGTCTTAAGCCTGTATAACAAAGAATCAATGCTATTCTAACTCCAATGTCAGCGGTATTTTGCCAAAGTAAATCCAGCTCGGTAGGCGTGAATGGTTTATGTATTTGACTTTGAGGATTAGGCGGCAATTCAACAAGCACGGCAAAATTCGTTGTTACTATTTCTTGGTCTATAGCGTATTTAAAAAGTTGATTGCATAGAACTTTCATTCGTTGTTTTGACGCATAGCTTAAATCTGATGAATCGATAACGCCTTGAATGTGACGCTTGCGAATATCGATAAAAGGCATATTATGAAGTGGTTCAAGGTTTTTATAAGCGGCGGCGTTTGACGCTGTTACTTGTTTTCCGCGTTCCTTCAGCGTCAACCACTTTTCGTACAAATCAGCAAAAGTAACTTCCCGCGTTGCTAAGTCAAAAGGATTTTCATTATAATCCGCAAGTGCTTTCATTGCCTCTTGCCGTGTTTTGTAGTAGCCGAGATATTTTTTCTTTTGCTTGCCGTCATCTGTCCAGCCTACAGTTATTCTTGCCGCGTATGGTTTTCGCCGCCTTTTGCCTAGATTTACTACCGAGCCATAGCCATTCGGTAATTTCATAATTTTCACTCCTATAAAATAACCCTTCCTGCGTTGGAAGGGCTTTTTTATATTTATACTGCCGCTGAATGTGTAATGCGCAGAGAATTAATCATTATACATACGGCTTTTCTAGCCTCAGTAGTCAATGAATTAAAATCCGTTAATAAATTTTTTTGTTCGTCTGAAAGTGATACATTATGACTTTCACGACCGAGCAAATAATCTGCTGAAACGTTAAAATAATCGGCAATCTTATTGAGTAACTCATAGCTGGGAGTTGATTTGCCTTTTTCCCAACTACCTACTGTTTGTTGTGCAACTCCAATTATATTCGCGAATTCAGCTTGCGTTATATCTTTTTCAGCACGCAATATTTTTAATCTCCTAGCAAACATCATAATCACTTCCTTTTTTTGAAATTATACAAAAATTTTTAGTAAAAATAAAGTTAAAACTTGTTGGTAAAAATAATTGATAACTACCGAAAATATTAGTAAAATACTTTAAAAATTAGTAAAAGAGGTGTACTGATTGAAACGCCAAATACTAATTGATTTTAGAGGAAATAGGAATCAAACAGAGATGGCAAAAATTTATGGAGTGTCTCAACAACTTTGGTCGCGTTGGGAAAACGGTACTTCCACTCCTTTACCACATTTAATGAAAAGGCTAGAAAACGATATAAAAATCCCTATGGAGGAAATTTTTTTTGACGTTTTTAACCGAGAAAATAAGTAAAGGAGCAAGTTAAATGACAGAAATAAAGAAAGTGCCGGTAAAAGTGGCGGCGGCAATTTTAGGGAAATCAGAGCAGTTTATAAGGTGCGGCTTGCAATTCGGCAGGTTGCATTTTGGCTACGCAGTTACAACTAATCCCAACAAAAAGCCGCGCCCTGTCTTTTCTTACCACATTAGCCCGAAACTTTTTATGGAATACGCGGGCTGCACGCTTGAAGATATTTTTACTACTGCTGAAAACTTGGGAGTGATTTTATGAGTAGCTATCTTGTTGACAACAACAAACTTATTTTCGATTATCAAATGGAAGTCCCGCTTGATTCTGAAGAGGCTGAAAAAGTCATTAGCGATATTGATAAAAATCCGCTGTACTATGACAGTGAAAGTTGGAAAGAATTTGCAAAAATCTACCGCACAGAGCGTCAAAAATATATTGATAGTCATTCGGCACAATCGGATAAAACGCCTGATACTGCTCCGAAAGTAAATCTTGACACTTCAGACCTTGACGCCGCTATTGCTAAGGTTGACGAACTTATTGCTAAACTCAAAACTGCGCAGTTGCTTATTGTTTATTTGAATAAGCAAGATTGATATAAGCCGCTGTATATCGCTCACGGCGGTTTTTATGAATCTTGTTAAAAAAAATAACTTTAAAGAGGTGATAAATCCCTCCAATCTAAATTTTTTTGGCATTTTCAAGATTCACGCGGAGCACTTGCCGCGTTAGTCCAAATGCAGGTGGTCACTTATAACCAAGTGTTCATAAATATCCAATACTTCAAGGTTGACACTGCCTATCTTTTGAACGGTAGGGTAGGCAGTGATGAGCCTTGACGGGCGAAGAACTCGCAGGCTTTATTCCCATATTTAATATCTCCTTTCAGGTAAAGCTGACACTGCACATAGGTTAGCCGGAGACAATGACCGTGTGTGCAGTGATGAACTTTATCAGAGGATGTGTGAAAAATTTTGCAAGAGTTAATTATCGACAAAGATTTTTTTGATTTAATTCCACCCTTGACAACCGAAGAATTTTCTCAGCTTGAAGAAAATATTTTGCGCGACGGTATTCAAGACCCGCTGAAAGTTTGGAATAATACTTTAATTGACGGGCATAACCGCTACAAAATTGCACAACAACACAACTTGCCTTTTGAAGTTACTGAAATGAATTTTGAAAGCCGCAATGACGCCGTTATTTGGATTATCAAAAACCAATTCGGGCGCAGAAATTTATCTGCTTACGACCGCTCAATATTAGCGTTGAAGTTAAAACCTATTATTGCGGCTAAGGCTAAAGAAAATCAAATTAGAAAACCCGTTGAATCTGTTTTGGAGAAATCTCCAAAACAAAAAACGATTGATACTAGGCAAGAAATTGCAAAAGCGGCAGGCGTATCTGATAACACCATTGCTAAAGTTGAAAAAATTGAACAAAAGGCAACTCCTGAAGTCAAAGCCGCTTTAAAGTCAGGCGAAATGTCAGTTAATCAAGCTTTTAACGAAATAAAAAAAGTTGAAAAGCAAGAAAAAATCGAACAGGCAAAGGCTGACATTGCTGCGCAATTTCACGAAGATAACACGCTTAAAGCAAGATTGACAATCGGCGACGGAATTAATTTCAAGCCCGCCGAGCCTTACAACTTACTTTTGACAGACCCGCCTTATTCTACCGACATTGCAGATATTGACACCTTTGCTCAAAGTTGGTTGCCCAATGCTTTAAATTTTGTTCGTGATGACGGCTTTGCCTATGTTTTTATTGGCGCGTATCCTGCAGAATTAAAAGCCTATTTGAATATTGCGCCGCCAAAACATTTGACTTTGACACAGATTTTAGTTTGGACTTACAAAAACACTCTCGGCAATAATCCTAAAGACCGTTACAAGCTGAATTATCAAGCGTGTTTATTCTATCGTGGCGTCAACGCGCCAAATTTGAATTGCCCTATTACCAACGAACAATGGGCAGTTCAAGAAATTAACGCGCCGGACGGCAGAATTGGCGACCGTTACCACGCTTGGCAAAAACCTTTTGAAATTGCTGAAAGATTTATCCGGCACTCCACAAAGGCGGGCGATACGGTTTTTGACCCGTTCGCTTGCACGGGTACTTTTCTTTTAGCCGCTGTTAAATTAGGACGCAATGCTTACGGCTTTGAAATTAATCCAGATAACGCCAAAATTGCGTTTGAAAGGGGTTGTGCCAATGGCGGGTAATTTTGTACAGAGTATGGCACAAATGGCTTATTGCTACAATAATGTTGTTTTACCGACACTTAGGACGCTGTTGAAAAGCTATTATGAAATTTACTCCGTTGAAACTGATACTTCAAAAATATCAAACTTACTTGACGTATACGGCGGTTGTGACTTGATTTTACTGGACAAAAGAAATTACACAATAAGCGGAGTTGCAAGCAGAATACAAATTGTAGACGAACCTTACGACACTTTTACAGTTAGACTTCAAAGAGACAGCGGCTCGCCCACTGAATTTGAAAAACGTACTTTTGCTATGTCAAACGAATGTATTTATCCCAAATTTACTTTTCAAGCATACGCATCGAAAGAAGACTTTCGACTTTTGAGTATGGCGGTTATTCGTACTCAAGACCTTTACAAATTCATTGAAAAAAACTGTCCTCAGGTAAAACATACCGGCGAAAATCAAATTGGGCAAGCAATATTTATCCCCTGTAAATGGCAAGATTTACGCGCTGCAGGTTTTGCAGTTAGTATTTTTCATACGGAGGAGACACTATGAATAAACTTATCTTAACAGGCAATTTAACACGTGCGCCGGAACTTAAGCAATATCAAAATACAAGCGTTGCAAAGTTCGGTATAGCTGTCAATCGCCCTTTTTCTAAAAATGACGAAGTAGATTTTTTTAATATTACAGCATTTGGCAAGACCGCCGAATTTTGCGCAAAGTATTTTGATAAGGGACGCCGAGCAATAATCGAAGGCAGAATTCAAACAAACAACTACACCGACAAGGACGGCGTAAAGCGCACAAGCTATGATGTTATCGTTGAAAATATCGAGTTCGGCGACAGCAAGAAAAAAGATAATTCAACTGATGATTATTCGACTTCTAAAGATGATGAGGTTGACTTGCCATTTTGAGGAGTGATTATTTTGGCTCAACAAAAAGAAAATTCCGCCAATCGTAGCGGGAGTGATTTTCAAGAAAATATTGCAATGCTTATTCCGGCTATAAAAAGGCAACCTGCCGATTTTCAGTTGAAAATGTTATGGATATTTTTTGAGGCTATTTCGGCGGACGTAGAACAATTAAAAGCTTACCGCGACGTTGATTCTGCTATTATCGCCAATAAAGCTTTATTATTTGAAGACGCCACTATCGACAATTCTGCATTAGAGGCACGGCTTACCGCCGAAATTAAAAAGCTTTCAAAAGATTTTACTTAAAAAATTCAGTGCTTGAGTTGCGATTGGTGCCGCTATCCAAGAATGTTTTTGAAATCTTGCACTAATTTCTTGAATAAGCCCTTGCGGTGGTTTTTGTGATTCTTGCAAATATTCAAGAATTTGTTGAATCAAAAGCTTTATTTCTTCACGTTCGGAGTTATTAATTTTCTGATTGTCAGCCGCAGAAATAGCCGCTTTCAAACCTTCACTAATAGTTTGATTGAAAGCATTTGACATATTCAATTCATAAGAGCCGCCGGTATTCCCCATAGCAACTTGCCCTTGAATATTTCCAATGTTGAAAACGTTTTTTGGGGAGTTAGATTCTTGCGGTTGACTTTTGGCTGTATCCAACGCGGAATAAGCCGAAGAATTAACACCAATAAAGAAAATTTTGTCATCTGCATATTTAATAGTAATGTACCCGCTATTATGTAATAAACTAATGTAACCTTTCAACGTATTAAAAGACTTATTCGGAAATGCACTTGAAACAGCGTTGATAATTTCTCCAGTGGTTTTACCTTCGTTCGAGACTATCACTTCTAAAACTTGCATAGGCATATCTAGCACAATAATTCCTCCCTAATAAAAATTTGCTCTTTGAAAATTTAAAAAAATCCCCGCCGTAGCAGGGATTGAATAATTTTCAGCTAGCGAGTTTGTCAACTCTTTCAGCAAGTTTTGCAAGTTGCTCTTTGAGAAATTGATTATCAGCTTTAAGTGCTTGAATCTCATTTTCGTTTTCGGTTTCTGAAACTGCCGCTTGTTGTTCAACTACCAGCGGGCGCGGGTCATCTGTAAGCCCCAAAAGATAGTCTGCTGAAATGTTATACGCTTGTGCAAGTTTAATAATTGTATCAGCTGAAGGCGTCGAAGGTCTTGTCTTTTGCTCGTATTGTGCATAACTTGCTTGCTTTATACCAAGTTTTGTAGCAACGTCGGTTTGAGTTTTTCTGAATTGCCCCCGAAATCTTTTTAACGGTTCTACTATAGGCATTTTTTACACTCCTTTTCTTTTTTTATTGATAATATCAAAAAAAATAGTTTTAGTCAAGAAAAAAATAGTAAATCCTTTATAAAACCCCTTGACAAATAGCGAATTACCTATTATAATACAGCTACAAACAATAAAAAATAAATAAACACCAATAAAAAGATAAAGGAGAAGGTAAATTTGTAAGGAGAAAAAATATGACGCTTTACGAATTAAGCGAAAAGTACGTAGAGTTTCTGAATCAGTGCGACGACAGCGATACTGATATTGTTGACGCTTTAAACTCCATTGAAACTGACATTGAAGAAAAAGTAAGAAATGGAATAGGCTTGTTGCAGACGCTGAAACGCCGCGCCGAAAGTTACAACGCCGAAATTGCAAGGCTTACACGCTTGAAAAAGGCTACTGAAAGCAATATTGAACGTATTCAGAATTATTACCTTGATAATCTGCGCTATTTAGGCAAGAAAACAGTAGCAACAAGTATAGGAGCAATGACAGTAGCAAAAAGCGGCGGCAAGCGTCCGCTGATTCTTGAAAATGAAAATCTCGTACCTGCAGAATACAAAATTGCAAAGTACGAGATAGACAAAGAAACGCTCCGCGCAGACCTTGAACAAGGCGCAGTAATTGAAGGCGCACATTTGGGCGAACGCTCCAACTACTTAAGAATTACTTAGTAGCGGTTAGGGTTATCGCTCCTGCCGAATAAATAATCGGTAGACACGCCAAAAAAATCAGCAATGCTAGGCAGAATATCAAAAGTAGGCTTACGCCTTCCTGTTTCGTAATTTCGATAACCTACTTCAGTTATACCGAGTGATTCTGCAACCTGCTTTTGACTAACGCCTTTTTCCGCTCTAAGAAAACGCAGCCTTTCTTGAAAAACCTTTTCAACCTGCATAAAAGTCCCTCCCTAAAAAAAATCACAAGCGGGCGGGATTATCACTACGACCAACAAGATAATCCAATGACACATTAAAAAAATCTGCAAGCGCAATGATGTTTTCAAGCTTAGGTCTGGCAGTGCCATATTCAAAGCGTTGCAATGAAACAGAGGTAACGCCAATTTTATCAGCAACAGCTTTTTGAGTAATTCCATCCCGCAATCTAAGCTCTTTCAGACGTTTGTTCAAAATCATTGTAACTCCTCCTCCTAAAGACTTGACAAAACATTTTATGTAGTGTATTCTATGACAAGTAAAGCACGTTGTGTAGTGCAACCTTGTCAAGATAAACAGAATACAACGAGCTTTTGCTATGATTATATCGTATTGTGCAGTGTATTTCAAGATTTTTTTAGGAGAGGGAATTTAAATGAAAATAACGAGATTGAAGGCAGGGCGGCACAGTCATTACTTCATTGATGGTAAGTTTGTCAGCTACGATACGCTGAATGAAATTTGCCAAAAGTTTTTGACGGCGGAGGGGTTAATGGCAATGTGGCGCAAGCTTACAAAAGACGGCGAATGCACGCTTGAACTTGATATTGCTGTCAACTTCGACGAAGAAAGCATTATCGAAAGCAAGAATGCAGAATTGGAGCAAAAGTCCGCTGTAATTGCGGCACTTGAGAAAAAGCTTATGCAGTTCAGAATCAAGGCGGCGAAGTACGACGGCTTGATGGCAGTTATGAAGACAGCGTGCAAGGAGAAAGATTTATGGAAAATAAGATTCAAGTTTTCAAAAATCCGAAATTTGGAGACTTACACGGTTACCTCGACGCAGCGGGGACGGCACATTTTAACGCCGAAGATGTTTCACGTGGCTTAGGATTTACTCAAATGAAAAATGGCGTTGAATACGTCAAATGGGAACGTGTCAATAGTTATCTTGCTGAATTTGGATTTTCCCCACAAGTGGGGAAAGGTGATTTTCTTCCTGAAAATATGGTGTACCGCCTCGCAATGAAGGCGAACAATGAAACCGCAAAAGATTTTCAAGCGTGGCTTGCAGATGACGTTGTACCGACAATTCGCAAGACCGGCGGTTATTCACTTGATAAAATCGACTACAAAGAAATTGCCGCAGACCCTGATTTTATTATTGCGATGGGACAGGCACTCAAAGCCGAAAAAGAAAAAGTTGCACAGCTTACTACAGAAAACGCCGTGTTGAATCAGCAAGTCGCCGAATTAAAACCTAAGGCTAGTTACACAGATTTAATTTTGAACTGCAAGGGCGCAATTCCAATTTCGATTATCGCTAAAGATTATGGCTTTTCGGCAAACAAAATGAATAAGTTGTTACACGAACTCGGCGTACAATTCAATATAGGCGGTACGTGGTTGCTTTATGCAGAATACGCGCAATTAGGCTGGACTTCAACAAAAACGCACAACTACATTAATCACGAAGGCGAGCCTTGCTCTAAAGTTTTAACCTGTTGGACGCAGAAAGGGCGTTTCGGTATATACGAAATTTTGAAAAATAACGGTTATCTGCCGAAGATTGAAAAATAAAATTTAATCAGCGTTTAAGGTTGAATCCTGCACAGTTGAAGAGGCTGTGCAAGCTTGAACCTTAACCGGTTCAAATAAATTTTTGGGAGGTGATGCTAAATGAAAGTTGCAAATTACGAGTGGAACGCCCTTATGTCAATGTTCAAAAACTCCAAAGACGCTAAGCAAGCAAAAGCACTGTTTGAAATGTGGCTTGATGAAAAGTTTGATGAAGTCTACAAAGAAGGCTGGCTTGACGCTTGCAAGGAGTACGACATCGACGACGATTATTACACCGACGAAGACGACGGCGGCTACATTGCAGGCGCAGATTGGTAAATTTAAACCATCAGCAAAAAATCTATGAAAGGAGGTACAGCGTAAAATGACATTGATTGACCATTTCAACGCATTTCAGGGGTTGAGCAAAAGGTTTGAATTGTCAGCGAATGCGCGTAGCTTGTACTTCGCTGTTTTAGGCGAGTTTAACGCGACGCAGTATCCGATGACCCTCAAACTTAGCAATCAACTTTTGCAACATCTGAGTGGGATAACATCAACACATTCATTTGATACCGCCCGCACTGCTTTAATCAACGCAGGCGCAATCAAACATAAAAAATTGGTTTACTCCTTACCTGAGCACTACGGAAAATTTCCGGAAATTGCAGGGAAATTGCAGGGAAATTTTGCGGAAACCGAAAGGAAATTTTCAGGAAATTCTGCGGAAATTTTCGGGAAAGATTCTTTAGATAGTACCTTTCTTGAAGTGTACCCTGAAGAAAAAGAAAAAGATAAAAATAAAGAAAAAGAAGAGAAAATCACCACCACCACTGCTACGGCGGGCGCGCGCGAAAAATTAAGTACTAACAGCGAAGAAGTAAAGCAAGCGTGGTTTTTAGCTGAAGGCGAAAACTTGAGAGGCTACAACGCCCTAGACTTGATACAGCTTGAAAATCAATACGGTACTGACGCGGTAGTAAACGCAATTCACGAGGCACATCGTGCAAATACGCAACCACGCCTTCACTACAATTTTTTGAAGGCAGTTATAGAAAGACGGCAGAAAGGAGGCACAAGAAATGGCGGGAAAGCAAGAAATAACGGAAGTGTCGACAATTCGCAATATGCAGGGGTTGACACCTTTGATTAAAAGAATGCAAGCCGAGCTTGATAAATATGAATTGGCTTACCCTAACACTTACGTTTCAGATTGGTTTTTGGTAAATATCTGCATTGCCGAAAGGCAAGACAAGCCCTGCGCGGGTTGCAAAGGCTATCCTTGCAGAAAAGACACCGGTCAAGGCTATCAGCACTTTGTGACAGTCGAAGGCGGCAAATTGAACATACGCTACAGACGTTGCCCTTATTCAGCAATAGCAAACAACAAGCGCGTAGCGAAAATTCCGCCTATGTACGCGGACAAGACTTTTGCAGATTACAAGATTGACAACGGCAACTCAAACGCGGTTAAAGGCGCAAAATTACTGCAGAGCTTGTACCTTTTTGGCAATCCTGGTACAGGAAAAACATTTTTGGCGGCGATAATGGCAAATGAGCTGTTGAATCAGGGTAAATCTGTGATATTCACTGATACGCCGTCCTTGCTTGACGAAATGAAAAACACTTTCGACAGGGAATCAGAGGCAACACTTGAAGGCATAATGAATAAGCTTGCAAAAGTTGATGTGTTGGTACTTGATGATTTTGGCACTGAAACTCCAACGCAATGGGCAGTTGAAAGGCTGTACCTTGTGATAAACGCACGCTACAACGCACAAAAGCAACTTATTATCACTTCAAATTATGACCTGCAACAAGCGGCAGATAGATTAAACCACCCGTCAAAAGGCGAAGTCGGAGTAACCGGAAGTAGGATAATCTCAAGAGTTCGCGGCTTGTGCAAAATTGCGCAGATAAGCGGTCAAGACAAAAGGAGGGCTTGAAGATGACGGTAACGCACGCAAGGCTTGTCGTCAACGTTGACAATTACGGCGAAATTTGGGCGAAGGTCGAAGAAACCCGCGCAAAACTTAATTACCTTGAAAAGTACGCGACCTATATGGATTTTATAGAAAATTTTTAGGAGGCAAAAAAATGATAACACATACAGAACTTTTTAACCGCGCGGCTGAAAATTACGATTTTGGCGGTATTTGGGCGGTAGAAGATGCAGTAGAAAAAGACCTTGCAAAATCTGAAAAAGAGTATTGGGACAGCGTCCAGCGTTTCAATTACTCCAACGATAAAAACTCGGCTTTCGTCGATATGTACTACGCTTACGTTCGCTACTGCAAAACTTACTCCGCTTATATTGCGTTTTTGAACTAAAGGAGAGAAAAAAATGACGGCAGAAAAAATCAGCAAGCTCCATAATAAAGTCGCCGAAAAGCATAAGGCGGCTGTTGGAGCGGCAAAGTACCTCAAAGAAAAAATCGCCCGTTGCACTGACAAGGCGACTAAGGCTATTTTAATTGACTTGCAACTTGAGGCTGAAGAAAAAGCCGACAAGCTCGGTACACTTTCAACCAACTTGCTTAACAAATATTACAATCAAAAATATGGCGGCTTGGACAACTACATTCGCAGTGTTGCCCCCGATTATTATCAAAAAAATCTTGCTTAAACAGCAGAAAACGTCGGATTAGCTCCCCGACGTTCTCAAATTTCAACGTTGAAATTATAAGTTATTCACTCTGAAAAATCAAGGAGAAATTTAAAATGGCAAATGTAACATTACCCGCATTGTTGGAAAACGAAAAGATAAAAAAGCGTTTCACTGAAGTTTTGGACAAAAACGCTCCAAACTTTATGCAAACACTTTTGACAATCTACAATGGCAATGAGCAACTTAAAAAGTGTGACCCTGCGTCGATTTTGTCAGCGGCAGGCTTAGCGGCTACTTTGAACCTTTCAATCAGTCCTACACTCGGCTATGCTTACATTGTACCTTTCGGCAACAAGGCGCAGTTTCAAATTGGAGTTAAAGGCTTAGTGCAACTTGCACATCGTACAGGACGTTATACGGCGTTGCATAGCGGAGTTGTTCGTGAAGGCGAAATACGCGGCATCGATTGCATTACAGGCGAATTAATTAAGGGCGAAAAAATCAGTGATGAAGTAGTAGGTTATGTAGCGTATATGGAACTTGTCAACGGATTTTCAAAAACGTTGTATATGACAAAGGCAGAAATTGAAGAACACGCGCAGAAATATTCGCAAAGTTACGCCTATGATTTAAAAAGCGGAAGTCGGACTTCAATTTGGAGCAAGAATTTTGACACAATGGCGAAAAAAACGGTACTGAAAAAGTTGATGACAACATACGCGCCAACGTCAATAGAAATGCAAAATTCAGCATTGGCGACAGCGTTAAAAGCAGATCAAGCAGTTATTTCAAAGGATTCTTACCAATATGTGGACAACGGCGGGAATGTTGTTGAA